>Ga0209083_1000115_pt1 | contig 122822 bp, 120 predicted proteins | sample AM7aDNAmetaG_FD_184132 | JGI IMG/M metagenome (GOLD analysis project Ga0209083, IMG submission 184132) | Freshwater microbial communities from Finland to study Microbial Dark Matter (Phase II) - AM7a DNA metaG (SPAdes) (version 3) | ecosystem: Environmental > Aquatic > Freshwater > Lake ...
TTTCAAAATCTTTGTAATCAGCTCTTTCCCCCTATCAGGCTTAGGAAAGAGCTAGGCCAGCCCCTCGATCATTTTGTTTATCGCCGCACCCGCCGGAACCATCGGATAAACATTTTCTTCCGGCTCGATCCGGAAATCTATAAATACGGTATTCTGTGTCTGCATCGCTTTCACCAGCGCCGGACGCACTTCCTCTTTTTTGGTGACCAGCAACCCCAAAGCGCCGTAACTTTGCGCCAACAGAACATAATCGGGGCTAGTGATCGGCGTATAGGAATAACGTTTTTTATAAAACAGCTCCTGCCATTGCCGCACCATCCCTAAAAATCCGTTATTAAAAATGAGCACCTTCACATGGATCTTATTGGCCACGCAGGTAGCCAGCTCCTGAATATTCATTTGAATGGAACCGTCTCCGGCAATATTAAAAACTTCCTTATCCGGGCAGCCGATCTTGGCCCCCATTGCCGCCGGAAAACCAAACCCCATCGTACCCAACCCGCCGCTGGAGATGAATGTCCGCGGGGTCAAATACTTATACCACTGGCAGGCCCACATCTGGCTCTGCCCCACCTCGGTGCAAATGATCGCGTCCCCCCGGGTCAAATCCCAAAGCTGCTCTAAAATATATTGGGGCTTAAGCATTCCGCTTTCACTATCCTTATAAGTCAACGGGTGCTTATTTTTCCAGCCCTCTACGGTTTTAAGCCATTCCGCGGTATCCGGAAGCTTCTTGATTACCCCGAGCAGCTCGGTTAAAACATTTTTGGCATCTCCGACGATAGGAATATCCACCCGGACATTCTTGCTGATCGAAGAAGGATCGATGTCGATATGAATGACCTTTGCTCCCGGAGCAAAAGCGTCCAGCCTGCCGGTTACCCGGTCATCAAAACGCGCTCCCACGGCAATGATCAGGTCCGATTCCATTACCGCGTGATTGGCGTAAGCGGTGCCGTGCATCCCCAGCATACCTAAGTTTAGTTTATGCGCTCCGGAAAAACAGCCCAGCCCCATAAAAGTAGTGGTCACCGGGGCCTGGATCTTTTCCGCCAGTTTTTCCAATTCTAAATGCGCCCCGGAAGTGATCACTCCGCCGCCGGCGTAAATGATCGGCTGCTTTGACTGGGCGATTAATTTTGCCGCTTTTTTGATCTGGCCGGGATGGCCGGAATAAGTCGGCTGATAACTGCGGATACTTACCTTCTCCGGCCAGATAAATTCGGTATCCGCCCGCTGCACATCCAGGGGGATATCCACCAGCACCGGCCCGGGCCTGCCGCTGGAAGCGATATAAAAAGCTTCAGCGATCGTACGCGCCAGGTCTTTGACGTCTTTGACCAGAAAATTATGTTTGGTTACCGGGCGGGTGATCCCGGTAACATCGGCTTCCTGAAAAGCATCATTACCGATCAAATGCGTGCCCACCTGTCCGGTGATCGCCACCATCGGGATCGAATCCATATACGCGGTAGCAATGCCGGTCACTAAATTCGTCGCTCCCGGCCCGCTGGTAGCCAGGCAAACTCCCACCTTACCCGTAGCGCGGGAAAATCCGTCGGCGGCATGCGCCGCCCCCTGCTCGTGGCGGGTTAAAATAAGTTTCAGGTCAAAATCGTAAAGCGCATCAAAAATGGGCAGTACCTGGCCGCCGGGGTACCCGAAGATCACCTCGATCCCTTCCTTCTTTAAAGACTCTAATAATATCCTGGCGCCGACCATTAACTTAGAATTGCTCCCTTATCTGCGGAACTGACTAACCTGGAATAACGGGACAAATACCCGGTTTTAATTTTAGGCTCGACTTTCTTCCAACTCCTGAATCTTTTTTCAATCTCCGCTTTGCTTAATTTAATCTCCAGCTTACGGTTGGGAATATCAATGGAGATTATATCCCCGTCCCGGATAATCGCGATCGGCCCGCCCGCCGAAGCCTCAGGCGAAATATGCCCGATGCAGGGGCCTTTGGTTCCCCCGGAAAAACGCCCGTCCGTAATTAAAGCCACAGAGTCTTCCAGCCCTAAACCGACGATCGCTGCCGTGGGCGCCAGCATTTCGCGCATCCCCGGCCCGCCCGAAGGACCTTCATAGCGGATCACGATACAATCACCTTTTTTAATTTTATTCCCCATGATCGCCTGCATTGCCTGCTCTTCCCGGTCAAAAACCCTGGCCCGCCCCTGGAATTTCATCATCTTGGCGTGAACCCCGGATTGCTTGACTACCGCACCGGCCGGCGCCAGGTTGCCGGATAAAACCGCGATCCCGCCCTGCTGGTGATAAGCATGCGTTAACGGGCGGATCACCTCTTCATCGTAGATAACCGCGTTGTCGGCGATCGCAAAAGTCTTCTGCCCGTCGGCATTCAAAGTATTATGCAGCTTGGATTTTAACCTTTTTAAGACCGCCGGGATACCGCCGGCGTATTCGATATCTTCCATAAAATGCGTGCCGGCCGGTTCGATACTGGTAATATGCGCCACGCTTTTGCTGATCCGGTCAAAAGTTTTTAAATCCAGGTCGATCCCGGCTTCATGGGCGATAGCCATTAAATGCAGCACGGTATTGCTGGAACCGCCTAAGGCCATATCGACCACGATGGCATTTTCCAGGGATTGCCTGGTGATAATATCGCGCGGCTTAATATTTTGTTTAACTAATTCCACGATCCGCTCCCCGCTGGCTTCGGCGATCCGGCGTTTTTTAGCCGAACCGGCCAAGCCGGTTCCGCAGCCGGTAATCGACATCCCTATCGTTTCGGTAAGGCAAGCCATGGTATTGGCGGTATATAACCCCTGGCAGGAACCCTGCCCCGGGCAAGCTTCCAATTCCAGGCAGCTTAATTCTTTTGCGGAGATATCCCCTTTTTTGGCCCGGGCCATCCCTTCAAAAGTATCATGGACAAAAGCCAACTTCCTTTTGTTAAACCGGCCGGAAAGCATCGGGCCGGCAGTCACGATGATCGCCGGAATATTTAAACGCGCCACCCCCATCAGCATCCCGGGAGTGATCTTATCGCAGTTAGTCAAACAAATGATCCCGTCCAACTGGTGGGCATTGCAAACCGTTTCGATCATATCGGCGACCAGTTCGCGTAAGGCCAGCGGATAACACATCCCCAAGTGGCCCATGGCAATGCCGTCGCAGATCCCGGGAATCCCGAACAGGAAAGGCACCCCTTGGCCGTAACAAATCCCCCGCTCGATAAACCTTTCCAGGTCGCGCATTCCGACATGGCCGGGAATAAGATCGGTAAAAGACGTGGCCACCCCGATAAACGGCCGGCCTAAATCCTTGCGGGATAAACCGGTGGCGTGCAAAAGCGCCCGGTGCGGCACACGCTCCAAACCTTTTTTAATTTGATCTGAACGCATATTATCTCCTTAAATTAAAAATTGTTTATAAAAAGTGGCAATTTTTAATTTACTCCGAACGTTTCAACATTCGAATATATAAAACGCGTAACATCCGGGCTTAGTTCGGAGCTGTCCACCACTGTTTCCAAAAGCTAAGTGGCAATTTTTAATTTACTCCGAACGTTTCAACATTCGAATATATAAAACGCGTAACATCCGGGCTTAGTTCGGAGCTGTCCACCACTGTTTCCAAAAGCTAAGTGGCAATTTTTAATTTAGTCTGCACCTTCTCCGTCGTGTACTACCGCTTCCTGCTCCTGGCGTTTGCGCACGATCACTCTTTTTAAGGTGACGTATTTATCCACTAAAGCCGCGTTATTCACGGCATTAAGCTGTTTAAAAAGAAAATCGAATTTATTCTCGATCTCCGCGGCGATGGCGTCGCGGGTTGCCTGCGGCAAACCCATGATCTCTTTCTTGAATGGCCCTAAAGCTTTTTTCCTGGTTTTATAGAAAAACTGCTCATCGCTTTCTCCGGCCTTGGCTTCGTTGGCGGCATTGATTTTGAGCCAATCGTAGATCCTTTTCTTCAAATCCGCGGGGAAATGCTTGGAATCAAAGATCATGTTCTGGAACTGCGTCGCCAGGTGCACTTCGCAAGCTTCACATTCGGCGAATTTATGGAACGCCTCTTCAGGAAGAGTAGACGCCCCGTGCTGCACCGCCCCGCCCAAACCGAATTCTTTACGGGCCAGGGCAGAAAGGTTTTTGAGGGTTTCAAAATCCAGCTTCACTTGGGCAATCGTGCCGTCGGGTAAAACCACCCCGCCGTGAGAGGTACCGGTCTGGATGGAAATCTTGCTGATCCCCACCAGGCCTTTACGTAAGCGCTGCTTATAACCGTTCATGAACGCGCGCAAATCCTCGGCAGTGGAATTCTGATGCCCCACCTCGCCGATTTCCCCGCCCACCGAAACAGTGATCCCTTTGGGCTCGATCCGGCGGATAAACTGGGTGATTTTAGCGCAGACTTCGTAATTTAAATACTGCTGGTCGCTGACCTTGGGCTTGCTTAAATCCACCAGGGTAGAAGAATCGATGTCCATATTATAGAACCCGGCACCGATCGCTTCGGTAATGATCGCCTGGAGCGCCTGGAGCTCTTTATCCGGATTCTCCTGGTATTTTTTCAGGTTCGCCTGGATATGGTCCCCCTGGATAAATACCGGGCCGCTGTAATTTTCTTTGATCGCCGCAGCCAGGATCACCGCGGAATACTCAACCGGAGGCTGCGCGGTGTAACCCATTTCGGATTTGGCAATTTCAAAAATAAAAGTTTTGGAATTATTCTTTTTCCCTACCCGGAATAAAGCCCGGGCCAGATCATAAGTCAAACTGCGCAAATTGATCGCCGGGACGGTCGAGCCGGAAAACTCATTCCTGCCCCGCGCCATATAATAATCCTGAATACTTGAAGGATAAATTCCTTTTTTATAAGCCATATCCTGGATCTTCTTGGCTAATGTCTTTTTGGCAAGCGGATCGTCGCTCATGATTAAATCCATTACGATCTTGTCGATTTCCAACGGCTTCCTTCCCATTTCAAACCTCTCCTTATCTTGTTATTGCTGCTGCTGTTATTATTATTTCTGCCTATAAAACTATCCTACTTTAACCCGGAAATTTTCTTCCTCAGGTCAGTATTTTGTTCAATTGGTAAAAGCTGTCCGCATCCAGCGCTTTATTTTGGATCGCGGTTTCAAAATCGACTTCCCCGATCCTGCCAGCAATCATCCCCAGGGCAATCCCGGTTTTTCCTTCCAGCAGGCGGTCTACCGCCGCCTTGCCCAGGTTTAAGGCCAGCCCCCGGCTAAACGCCGTCGGCCGTCCTCCTCTTTGTACGTGGCCCAGGACCACCGTGCGCGTTTCTAATCCGGTCATCTCCGTAACCTGGCGGGCAATATCCTCGGCCTGCCCCGCCCCTTCGGCGATCACAATGATCCAACTCATTTTGCCGATCAAATTTCCGTGCACGATATCGTGACAGACGAGATTCAAATCAAATTTTCTTTCCGGGATGATTACGTCTTCACACCCTCCGGCCAGGGCAACCGTAAGCGCAATAAAACCCGATGCCCTGCCCATCACCTCCACTACGAAAATCCGCTCCATGCTGGTGGCGGTATCCCGGATCTTATCGATCGCATCCAGCGCGGTATTTACCGCGGTATCGGTGCCGATGGTGGCATCGATGCCGTTAATATCGTTATCGATGGAAGCGGCGATCCCCACGCAGGGAAGATTGAATTTTTTGCCAAACTCAAGAGCGGCGGAAAATGAACCGTTGCCGCCGATAACCACTAACCCGTCGATATTATTTTTTTTAACCGTTTCGTACGCCCGCTCCATCCCTTCCCGGGTGCGGAATTCCGCGCAGCGGGCGGTTTTTAAGATCGTCCCGCCCTGGGAAATAATCCCGGAAACCGAACGGTGGTTCAAGATTTTAAGCTCTTCATTGATCAGCCCCCACCAGCCGCGGAAAACTCCGGCCACTTCCAGCTTCTGGCTGATCCCGTAACGCACGACGGAACGAATAGCTGTATTCATTCCGGGAGCGTCACCCCCTGTAGTCAATACCGCGATCTTTTTCAAATATTTACTCCAAGCCTTCGATGTTTATCTCGCGCGGGCATTCCACGCTGTAAGAATAAAAGATCTCCTGTTTGGCTTTAGGCTCAAGCTCAATTTCCCAGCGCCAGACACCCTTCTTATTTTTCCAATCTTTATCCTTAGGAGCCAGGCTGACATTTCCCAGGGATACTTTTATCTTTTCATTTTCCGAAACCGGCATCGCTTCAAACAGGTTAACTTTTATCCTGCTGTTTTTGTAATTTTCCACAGAAAGCTTAAATTTATAAGTAACCTTACGGCTGGGAGAGGGGATATTGGCGATGATCACATCGTCGGTCTTTTTCTCCATCTGCTGGCGTTGTATTTTTACATTTTCATCGACCCCCAGGTATAAATTGAACTCTTCCCCCGGGCCGACATTTTTTATTTTTCCCTGGCCGACAAAATCCCCTTCAAGAAAAATATTCACTGCCCCGCTCAAAAGCTGCTGGTCTTTGGCATTAGTGACCCGGCTCAATAAATAAGCGTAAGGAGACAACCGGGGATATGCCGAATACTCAAAATTGCTTTTCAAGGTCTGGGCGGCAACCGGCAGTTTGTATTCGGCGGCGCCGCTTTTTAAGCTCTGCGGATGCGCCAGCTTATAAACCAAGGCCACCCCTTTTTCTTCGGATTCGGTAAAGCTGTATTGCGCCGGGCTGGGCGCCCCCAGCGACTTGAACTCCCCTTCGGGTCTTTCACTCATGGCGCTGTTTTGCATCATCCCAAAGCGCACCGAATCAGAACTGGCCCGCAACCTTTCCATCCGCGGCGCAAACGGACGGATAAACCAGGGGGTAACTTCCGGCATAAACGCGGAAATATTGACCGGGGCGGTAGAAAGCTGCATCTTCACATTATCCCAATCATCCCCGCTGAATTGCTTGACCATCCCGAAAGAAATCAAATCTACCTGTGACTTTTCAAAATCCGCGCGGGCATCATAAAGCGGATACCAGCCTGCCCCGCTTATCCGGTAAGCAACGGTCAGAGTAAAATCCCCCGGCTTCTCCGCTTCCAGGTCCACCACGATGGAAACTTTTTGCTTTTGCCCTTCCCCGGCGATATCATTTAATTCCCGGTTTAAAACATCCAGGTTCTTCTGCGCTTCCCGCAGGGATAATTCCACATCCACGGTTTCTTTATAATTATCCCTTAACCTTACATCGAGGAACTTAAGTGTATCTTCCAGCTCCTGAAAACTGGGCACTTTAGTCACCAGATCCTTGGGCAGTTGCCCCTGAGAAAACAACCTGAGCGAATCCAGGAAGGATTTTTTATCCTGCAAAACCAGCCGCGTATCATTGAACCGGCGGATCTGGTCCTGCAGCTCCTGGATCTTATCCTGCAGTTCCTTTACCTTGGTATCCGCAGACTCTTTCAGAAATTCTTTTTTAAAATAAGCCCCGAGGATCTTGACTTGCGCGCTTCCTTCGCCGGAAACGCGTAAAGAATTTTCATCCACCTGCGGGATGATTTCCGGCAGGACCACCCTTTGGGCCCCCTCAGATAATTTTAAGGCCGCGCTGCGGCTGATCAAGGCCCCCTGGGTATAAACCGTGACCTGGTTGATCCTAGAATCCGCCACCGCCAGATCCTGGGCGAAAACAAAAACGGGAAACATAATCGTAAAAACAAAAACAGAAATTGTTTTTTTCATATCCCTCCCCGGGTTTTCCCCTAATAACCAACAACTAAAAACTAAAAACTAAAAACTAACAACTAATATCAGGTCCCCATCTCCCAGCTGGCCAGATATTTCTTCTGCTCAGGCGTAAGTACATCTATTTTTATCCCCATCGACTTAAGTTTAAGCGCGGCGATATTTTTGTCGATATCCTCCGGGACTGTATAAACCTGTCTTTGCAGTTTCCGGTAATTTTTTGCCATATATTCGGCGGAAAACGCCTGATTGGCAAAGGACATGTCCATCACGCTGGCCGGATGCCCTTCGGCGGCGGCCAGATTGATCAAACGCCCTTCCCCCAAGAGATAGATCTTGCGGTTATTTTTCAAGGTGTACTCATCGACAAAATCCCGGGTAGCGCGTTTTGATTTTGCAATTGATTCCAGGCCCGGAATATCGATTTCCACATTAAAATGCCCGGAATTGGAAACAATCGCCCCATCTTTCATCAAACCGAAATGTTCTTTGCGGATGACATTAATGTCTCCGGTAACCGTGATAAAAATCTCCCCGATCTTAGCGGCATCCTTGATCGGCATTACCTCAAAACCGTCCATGGTCGCCTCTAGTGCCCGCAGCGGATCGACTTCGATCACAATCACTTTGGCTCCCATGCCTTTGGCGCGCATCGCCGTACCCTTACCGCACCAGCCGTAGCCGCACACGACAAAATTGGAGCCGGCGATCAATTTATTCGTCGAGCGGATAATCCCGTCGAGGGTGGATTGGCCGGTGCCGTAACGGTTATCAAAAAGATGCTTGGTTAAAGCGTCGTTTACCGCGATGATCGGATAACGCAGTTTTCCTTCCTGCGCCAAAGCCCTCAGGCGGATGACCCCGGTAGTGGTTTCCTCTGTGCCGCCGATAATATTGGCGTGCATCTGCGGGTCGCGCTGATGGATAGTACTGACCAGGTCAGCCCCGTCATCCATGGTAATATCGGGTTTTATCGCCAGGGCCGCTTTCATATGCACGTAATAAGTTTTAGTATCTTCCCCCTTGATCGCAAAAACCCCGATCTTTAAATCTTTGACCAGTGAAGCGGCCACATCATCCTGCGTGGAAAGCGGATTAGAGGCGCACAGATAAACATCGGCTCCGCCGGATTTTAAAACATCCATCAGCACCGCGGTTTCGGTAGTCACGTGGAGACAGGCAGCTACCTTTAAACCGGCCAGGGGTTTCTCTTTAGAGAACCGCTCCTTGATTAAAGCTAAAACCGGCATGTTCTTTGCCGCCCATTCGATCCTTAAGGCGCCTTTTTTCGCTAATTGAATATCCTTAATGTCATACTTCATCAAAATCCCTTTCTTGCCCCCATGAGGGCGTTAAAATTATAAACTGCTGGCTTGTTTTTTCAATTGTTCCGCTTTATCCGTTTTCTCCCAATGAAACTCCGGCAGCTGCCTGCCGAAATGCCCGTAACTGGCGGTCTTTCTGTAGATGGGCCGGCGTAAATTCAGGGATTCGATAATTCCCTTAGGAGTAAGCTGGAAATTCTTGCGGACTAATTTCTCCAAAGCCTCCTCCGAAATCACGCTGGTCCCTTCAGTTTTCACCATTACGCTTAAAGGCTCCGCCTTACCGATAACATAAGCCAGCTGGATCAGGCATTTTTCCGCCAGTCCCGCGGCCACGATATTCTTAGCGATATAACGGCACATATACGCGGCTGAGCGGTCGACTTTGGTCGGGTCCTTACCGGAGAAAGCGCCTCCGCCGTGGGCGACAGTGCCGCCGTAGGTATCCACGATTATTTTCCTTCCGGTCATCCCGGTGTCCGACTGCGGTCCGCCGACCACGAATTTTCCCGTCTGATTGACGAAATATTTCGTATTTTTATCCACCCAACCCTTAAGGATCGGCCCGGCGACTGCGCGGATAATTTCCTGGCGCGCTTTTTCCGTAATATGCTTACCGCTTTTATCCAGGATCTCTTCGGTATGCTGGGAAGCTAAAACTACTGAATCCACGCGCACCGGCTGGTCATTTTCATATTCTACCGTGACCTGAGTCTTTCCGTCCGGGCCCAGGTATTTTAAGATGTTCTCTTTACGCACTTTGGTCAACTGCATGGATAATTTCTGCGCCAGCATCAGGGCCAAAGGCATCAACTCCTTGGTTTCCCGGCAGGCATAACCGAACATGATCCCCTGGTCCCCCGCTCCGCCGGCATCCACACCCTGGGAAATATCCGGAGACTGGGCGTGTATGGCGTTAAGGATAGCGCAGGTATGGAAATCAAAACCGTACTTGGGATGGTTATAGCCGATCTCTTCGATTATTTTACGGCTGATATCATGCACGTGGATAAAACCGCGGGTAGTAATTTCCCCTCCGACGATCAAGAGCCCCATGGTCACGTAAGTTTCGCAGGCGACGCGGGAATAAATATCATTTTTTAAGCAGGCGTCCAAGACCCCGTCAGAGATCTGGTCGCATAATTTATCCGGATGACCTTCGGTTACCGATTCTGAAGAAAAGAAATGTTTCTTTACAGCCATTGAATCCTCCTTAATGAGCGGACAACTTACGGAGCACGAACTTGCGACGTAAGTTGTAGCTCCGGCTTAGCCGGAGCGTCCGCGAATTAATTCCGCCGAACACAACAAAATTCTAGAGAATTTTGTTGTGGCTTCTGAGGCGGAACCTAGTTAATAAAACCGATACTATCCTGAACTGCCTATTACTTTTACTTTCCGAACTTTTCCTTTGCCACATTCAAATATTTTAAATCGCCGATATCAAACCAGGTGCCGCTAAAAACATGGCCGTAGACTTTGGTCTTATCTTTCAGCCAGGCGATATAGTTGCCGGTGGCATCGGTTTTTATCTTCTTTTCCGAAAGATAAGCGTTGATCAGGCCAAGATGCTCTTTCGAGATATAATACAGGCACATCGCTACCAGGTTAGAAGCCGGGCGCGCGGGTTTCTCTTCAAAACCGACCACTTTTTTGTTTACGTCTAATCTGGCTACGCCGTAATTACTGGCGTCTTTCTTGCGTTTTAGCCTGAATAAGCCGATGCCCGCCGAAGCTTTGCTCTTGCGGCAGGCGCTTATAAATTCTTTCAAGGACCCGCTGAACAGGTTATCCCCGCCAACGACTAAAAGATCCTCGCGGATCTTCTTGTTTTTGACCGCGTAATTTATATCCCCGATCGCTCCCAGCCTGTCCGCATTGCTTTTCGTCAAATCATTGACCAGGGTTATTTTTGCCGGAGTTTTTGCCCCTTTTGCCCATTTCCGGAAATGCCCGATAAATTTATTATTGGTGACGATAAAGATTTCATCAATCCCGTCAACCGCATTCAGCTTATCAAGGATATGGTCGATGATCGGCCTGCCCTTAACCTCTAAAAGCGGTTTGGGGTATTTTTTAGTCAGCGGATAAAGCCGGGTAGCGTATCCGGCAGCCAGAATCAAAGCCTTCATCCCGCACCTTCCTTTTGTTCCTTCATCCAACCGTTGGTGTACATATTTAATATCAAGAAGGTGCGGGATTCACCCGCCCCCTAATTACCTTATTTCAAAACTTCCGCCAGCCTGTTTTGCGAATATTCTTCCACTTCTTTTCCCGTTGCCAGCTGCATCGCCTCAACGGCAAATTGCTGCGCCTGCTTCATGTTTACGGAACGGATAAGGTATTTTAATTCCGGGATCACCTGCGGCGGCAAGCTAAATTCATCCAGGCCTAACCCCAGGAGAATAAGCGCCAAAGACGGTTCTCCGGCCATTTCTCCGCACATCGCCACTTTAATTTTGGCCTGGTGCGCCGCGTCAATAATGCTTTTTACCAGCCTTAATACTGCCGGGTGCGCCGGGTCATAAAGATAAGCGACTTTTTCGTTGCTGCGGTCTACCGCCAGGGAATATTGGATCAAATCATTGGTTCCGATACTGAAAAAATGCGCTTCCCGGGCCAGGATATCGGCCGTCATCGCCGCCGAAGGGACCTCCACCATTACCCCGACTTCGATCTTATCGTTAAAGGCCATCCCGTTCTGCCGCAATTCCTCTTTGGCTTCCTGCAGCAGTTGGTTAGCCTGGCGCAATTCTTCCACTCCGGAGATCATCGGATACATCAGTTTAAGGTTGCCATGGACGGAAGCCCGCAGGATCGCCCGCAACTGCAGCTTGAATATATCCGGGCGCGCTAAACAAAAACGGATCGCCCTCCACCCTAAAAACGGCTGCATTTCATACGGAATTTTAAATTGCGATAAAAATTTATCCCCCCCGATATCCAGAGTGCGCACCACCACCGGATGCGGGCTCATTTCTTCCGCCACATACTTATAGGCCTGGTAATGCTCCTCCTCGCTGGGGGAATCCTTGCGGTTCATGTAAAAAAATTCCGTGCGGTACAGCCCGATCCCCTGGCACCCGTGCAGCCTGGCGCTGGGCACTTCATCGGGAAATTCGATATTGGCATTGATCAAAACCGTCCTGCCGTCGGCAGTGACCGCCGCTAGATCTTTAACCGAAAGAAATTTATCCGCTATCCCCTTTAATTGTTCAAGTTTCTGCTGGTAGCTGTTAAGGGTCTCCTGGTCTGGGTTGACAATCACCACTCCCAGCGTCCCGTCAACGATAACCGTGTCACCCGGGCTAATCTTGGAGGTCACCCCCTCCAAGCCGACTACCGCCGGTATCTCCAGGGATTTCGCCATGATCGCCGTATGGGAAGTTTTGCCTCCGATATCGGTGACAAAAGCGGCGACATTCTTGGTATGCATCGCGGCGGTATCCGAAGGGGAGATATCATGAGCGATGATGATTGCCCGTCCCTTGACATCCTCCAAACCCTTCTTTTCTTTTCCCAGAAGGTTCCTTAATATCCTCTTACCGACATCATTGATGTCGGCGGTGCGCTCCTTAAGGTATTCGTCTTCGATTTCCAGGAATACCCCGATATATTTCTTGAGCACTTCGGAAAAAATATAGGCGACATTCAGCTGCTCTTTTTTAAGGCGGCTGATCACCTCTTCGATAAGCATCCGGTCTTCCAGGACCAGTAAATGCGCGTCAAAGATCTGCGCCTCCTGCTGGCCCATATCGGCGCTGATGCGTTTCTGCAGCTCGATGATCTCCCGGCGGGTCTGGATCAGCGCTTCTTCAAAAAGTTGGATCTGCGCCGGGATGTCCGCCCAGCTGATCGTTTCGCGCAGGACGACGAACTCCTCCTTGCCCAGCAGGTAAGCCGGGCCGATACTGATTCCTCCTGCCGCCGCGATCCCTTTTAATTGGATCATAATTCTTCCTCGCTCGTAATCAACTTTTCCAGCTCCGCCATTGCCGCCTCAGCGTCATCTCCGTCAGCCTCGACCACGATCAGGCTGTCTTTTTCCGCTCCCAGCATCAAAATCCCCATGATCGACTTGCCGTTAACCTCTTCGTCATCATGGCGCACGGTGATCCGGGCGTCGAACTTATTGGCGATCTGCACGAATACCGCCGCCGGGCGCGCGTGCAACCCGGATTTATTTTTTACAGTCAATTCTTTCTTAATTAAAGGCATCTTCCACCCGTCCTATATCTCTTCAATGAAACTTAAAATAATCCTTGCCAGCTTCTCCGGGTCATGCCGGATCACTCCGTCCTGGATCATACTGAAATCTTCTTCGACTACCCGGTACCCCATGCTTTCGATTTTCTTGCGGTCATTGAACACCAGGGTCGAATTGTCTTTAGAGTAACGCTTTAAAACTTCCGCCGGCACCTCGCCGTTATTCACTACGCAATAATTCAGGATCTTGGGATAGCTGTGTTTAAGCAGCGCTTTAATATGGTCGCTGACGGCGTAGCCGTCGGTTTCTCCCGGCTGAGTCATGACATTGCAAACATAAACTTTTATCGCTTCGGATTCCGCGATCGCCTGGGAGATCTCCTTGATCAATAAATTCGGGATGATGCTGGTATACAAAGAACCCGGCCCCAGCACAATGATCTGGGCCTCCTTGATCGATTTTAAAGCATCCGGCGTAGCCAGCGGATGTTCCGGAGTAAGGCTGACCCGGTTAATCAGTTTTCTGGCTTTAGGGATCTGTTCTTCCCCCACCACCGTCGAACCGTCCGCGTAATGCGCCACCAACGCCACATCCCCTAAGGTAGAAGGAATTACCTGCCCGCGCAAAGCCAGGACCTTACTGGTCTCTTTGATCGCCTTCTCAAAATCACCGGTAAGCCTGGTCATTACCGTAAGGAACAGGTTGCCGAAGGAGTGGCCGGAAAATTCGGCGGAGTTACCGTCAAAACGGAACTGAAAAAGATCACGCATCAATGTCGGGGCATCCGCCAGGGCAACCAGGCAGTTGCGGATATCCCCCGGAGGCAGGACATCGAACTGCTGCCTCAAGCGTCCGCTTGATCCGCCGTTATCCGCCACCGTGACTACGGCGGAAATATTCGAAGTATAAACTTTTAAACCGCTCAAAAGCACGGATAACCCGGTGCCTCCGCCGACGGTAACGATCCGCGCCCCCCGGCTCAGTTGTTTTTTCTGGTACAAAATATCGATTAATTCCGTGCCCCGGGAAGCCCCCGGAACAAATAAAGCGATAAAAGAGCGCATTAAGCGCTTGATTCCCAAGATCAAAATTATAATCCCGGAAAATACGACCAAAGCGTCCAAGGCCTGGATCACCCAGAATTCTTCACTGCGCAAATTGGCCGTCCCCAGGATTAAGAGCGCCACCCCCAGAGTACTCAAGGTCACCCAGCGTTTGATGCCAATGCCGGGATAAAACCACTTTAAAATATTGGTTGAGTCGGGCTTCATTATGCGTATAGCGATCTTTAAAAAATTGTCAGGTAAAAAGGATTAAATCTTTTTTTCATCTTCCTGCTGAATAACCTTAATCACGGATTTTTCATCCGCGCAAGTGCGTAAGGTATCCCGGAAGTATTTATCCTTTAAGAGACGGGAGATTCTGGCTAAAGCCTTCAGGTGCGGGCCGGCGGAATCCTGCGGAGCAACAAGCAAAAAGAAAATAAAAGCTAACTCACCGTCCAATGAATCAAAATCCACGCCTTTTCTGGAAAGCCCGAATGCCGCTACGAGCTTATCCACGCAGTCGCATTTAGCGTGCGGGATGGCGATCCCCTGGCCGATGGCGGTGGAGCCCAGCGCTTCCCGGGACATCAACGCGTCGATGAGCTTATTCCGGTGGCGCTTTTCCACGTCCCCGGATTCGATCAACAGGTCGACCATTTCCTTGATCACATCTTCTTTGCTGGTGGATTTTATATCGGTAAGAATTGCTTTTTTCGAGAGGAAATCCATTATCTGCATTTGCTCACTCCTTTAAATGATCCGCCGCAGCGGAGAATTTAACCCGTCTGTAATCATGACGCGGTCTAAGTTATCAATATGCTGCCTTATAATGGAGCGGGAGACGGGATTCGAACCCGCGACATCAACCTTGGCAAGGTTGCGCTCTAGCCAGCTGAGCTACTCCCGCGTCGTTCGCTGTTGCCTCGGAAGATTGAAACGCTCACTCCCCAAGGGGAAACCCAGGTTTCCCCTATGGCGGCCGCCTACGGCGACCTGTTACCCCTTCCTTAGCTTAAAAGAACTGTGATTCAAAAAATTATTTCGCAGGAGTTATCTAGGGTTTCCCCTATGGCGGCCGCCACACATTAGAAACGGCCTGTTACCCCTTCCCTTCTCGCAAAACGAGTTTAACTAAGAACAAAATTTTGTGGGCGGAAGAGGATTTGAACCTCCAAGGGTTACCCCAATAGCTCCTAAGGCTATCGCGTATGCCAATTCCGCCATCCGCCCGGCTATCCTCTTCTACCAGTTCGCTTACGCACTTGGCTCAAACCTGCAATTCTCTAAGGTATCGCCAAGTGCAAAAAATTTTCCTTTTAGGAAAATTTTTTGAGCCTCCCGCGACTCGAACGCGGCACAACCACATTAAAAGTGTGGTGCTCTACCGGATGAGCTAGAGGCCCAAATCTATGAAACCCAATTTAAGCTTAAAGATCAAAATACAGGTTTTTTTACCTTACCTCTAGCGAAATCTCGCCAACGATTTGTGGCGAATGAGCTAGAGGCCCAAATTTATAAATCCGAAACACTAAAAAGTAATTTAAAACTCCAAAACTTCTTTTTCTTTGGCTTTCAAAAGATCGTCGATCTTGGCGATATACCTATCCACAACTTTCTGCAATTCATCGATCCCGCGGAACTTTTCATCTTCGGAGATTAATTTGTCTTTTTCCATCTTCTCCACGGACTCTTTGGCGTCCCTTCTGATCGTGCGTAAAGACACCCGCCCGTCTTCAGACATTTTATGCAGCAGTTTAGCCATCTCCTGGCGCCGCTCTTTCGATAATTGCGGGACGGTAATCCGGATTATCTTGCCGTCGTTAGACGGGCTTACCCCCAGGTTTGATTTTAAGATCGCTTTTTCGATCTCAACGATCGCGGTAATATCCCAGGGCTGAATAACGATCAAATGCGCGTCGGGAGCGGATATGGCGGCCAGCTGTTTTAACATGGTCGGGGTCCCGTAATAATCGATGTGCAGCCCTTCGACTAGACTCGGGGACGCCCGGCCGGTCCTTACTTCATGGAACTGGCGGTTCATCGATTCAAAAGCCTTTTTCATCTTTTCTTCGGTATTATTGATCGCCTCTTTTACTGACATTTTTACCTCCGCTTAACGCACCACCGTGCCTATTTTTTCGCCCAAAACCGCGCGTTTGATATTGCCCACACGGTTCAGATTGAAAACCACGATCGGTAATTTATTATCCATGCACAAACTGATGGCAGTGGCGTCCATTACCTTCAATCCTTTTTTGAGCACATCGATATATTTCAATTGCATGAATTTTTTGGCGTTCTTTACTTTCAAGGGATCGGCCGAATAAACCCCGTCCACTTTGGTCGCCTTAAGGATCGCGTCGGCATTGATCTCCATCCCCCGCAAAGCCGCGGCGGTATCCGTAGTAAAATAAGGATTGCCGGTGCCGGCGACAAAAATAACTACCCTTCCTTTTTCCAGATGCCGGATCGCCCTTCTTTTGATATAAGGCTCGGCGATCCTCTGCATCTCGATCGCAGTCATTACCCGGGTAGGCACCCCGGTCTTCTCCAGGGCGTCCTGTAAAGAGAGCCCGTTAATTACGGTAGCCAGCATCCCCATATAATCGGCGACGCTGCGGTCCAGGTCCAACCCGCGGCAGGCGGTATTTTCCTGCCCGCGCAGGATGTTGCCGGCGCCCAAAACCACCGCCACATCCACTTCCAGCTCCCGGATCTCTTTGATCTGGCGGGAAATGTTCAACAATACCTGCGGGTCGATGCCGTGGGCTTGTTTGCCCTGCAGCGCTTCACCGCTAAGTTTCAGCACGATCCTTTTGTAAACCGGTTTTATTACCATTATTCCCCGATTTTGTAGCGGATAAACCTGCGGATGACGATATTCTCACCCAGTTTTCCGACAAGGCTGCCCAAATAATCTTTGATCAGCAAGCTGGGGTCCTTGACAAAAACCTGTTCCAGCAAGCAGCTGTTTTTATAATAAACTTCTTTATCTTTTTCATGCTTAAGGACATCTTCCGGAACATCTTCTTTCTTGATGTATTCGGGATTGGCGGCGGCGATCTGCATCGCCAGATCCTTGGTAAATTTCATCAACTCTTCGTTGCGAGCCACGAAATCCGACTCGCAGTTAACCTCAACCAGCACCCCCATCTTGTTACCGTGATGGATATAACAATCAATGCGCCCTTCCTTGGTCACCCGGCTTTGCTTTTTCGCGGCGATCTCCAGGCCCTGTTTACGCAAAAGAAGCGTCGCCTGCTTAATATCCCCCTTGGCTTCTTCCAAAGCTTTTTTACAATGCGCTATGCTGGAACAGGTCAGATCTCTTAACTCTTTAATTGCTGCAGCTGAAATTTTCATCCCGCACCTTTCTTTTTATTCAATCTATCGATTCACAGTTATTAAACTAAGTAAATAAAAGGTGCAGGGTTCACCCCCCACCTTCCTAAATTACTTTTTCCTGAGCTTAGGGTTAACTTCCGGGCTGATTTTGGCATGCCCGCGCTTAGCGGCGCCGGCTTCATCAGTAGGCTGGCTCTCCTCGACAATTTCTTCGATTTCCTTGATCTGCACTTCTTCCTCCGGAAGGACCTCCGCGACGATATCCCCCTTGGCTTCTTCCACTTTGACCCCTTCCTGGGCAAGATAGGAGAGGAATTTCTTTCTTCCTTCAATGATCGTATCGGCAATAATCGTCACGACCGTGCGGATAGACTTGGTCGCGTCATCGTTGCCGGGTATGGGATAATCCACTAAATCCGGATTGGAATTGGTATCGATCAGGCCGATGACCGGAATTCCCAGGCGACGCGCTTCGCGCACCGCGGTCTCCTCTTTCTTGGTATCCACGATAAAAGCAGCCTTGGGCATCCGCTCCATCGGGACGATCCCGGAAAAATTCTTGTTCAATTTGGCCAGCTCTTTTTCCAGGCGGGCGATCTCTTTCTTGGTCAATTTTTCAAAAGTCCCGTCGGTACGCATCTTTTCGATTTCTTTAAGCCGGTTGATGCTCTTTTTGATGGTCGCAAAATTGGTGAGCATTCCTCCGGGCCAGCGGTCGGTAACGTAATACATGCCGCTGCGGATCGCCTCCTGCTTAATTACATCCTGGGCCTGTTTTTTCGTGCCCACAAAGAGGACAAACTCCCCTTTAGAAGTGATCTCGGTCAAAAAATCCCGGGCGGCGTTAATACATTCCTCAGTCTTTTCCAGATCGATAATGTAGATGCCGCTTCTTGAACCGAAAATAAATTTTTTCATTTTCGGGTTCCAGCGCTTAGTCTGATGCCCGAAGTGTACCCCTGCTTCCAACAACTGCTTGATTAAATCTGATGGCACGTTTTCAATCCCCCGTTTCTTTCGGCTAGCCGCCGGCGGCAAACCTGCCTGAAGGCTTTACCACCTCTCAAGCCTTCAACCGGCTTAGCTAATCCATTGGTTAATAATATGTTTTCTGACTCTTTATTGCGCAAGCAGCACACCTGGCATTCCTAAATATAGGCAGTGCCATTGCAAAAAAGACACACCCGGCATTCTTGTTTGGCAGAGTGATACGGCAGAAAGTTAATTAAGCAATTATAACAAATATTTGCTTATTTGCAACTATTTTTAGTTCTTTTCCGGACCGACAATAAAAGGAAAAGAACTTGATTACAGAGATTATAGAAAGATTGCAGAGATTTACCTGCGCCGCTTTTAATCTTTGTAATCGGATTTCAATCTACGTAATCAGAAGTTTTCCTTTTTGGTAGCCCTAAAATCAATTTTATTTAAAAATTTGCCGTTTTTTTGGAAAACTTCTTATTTTTGTAGCTCTTGGGCCAAATAAAGCCCTTTATATAAACCGTCTTTTTCCAGCAGCTGGCTATGCGTCCCCTGCTCCACGATCGCCCCTTTATCCATCACCACGATCCGGTGCGCATTTCTTACCGTGGAAAGCCGGTGCGCGATCACAAATACCGTCCTGCCGCTGACCAATTGGTCCAAAGCCTCCTGGACGATCCGCTCTGAGGTCGAATCCAGCTGCGAAGTCGCCTCATCCAGGATCAATATCGGAGCATCTTTAAGTAAAGCGCGGGCAATCGCGATGCGCTGGCGTTCCCCCCCGGAAAGCATTACCCCGCGGTCACCGATAGTGGTCTGGTACCCCTGCGGACAATTAAGAATGAACTCGTGGGCGTGGGCTTTTTTTGCCGCGGCTTCGATCTGGGCCTGGGTAGCCTCCGGCCGGCCGTAAGCGATATTGGCCAGGATCGTATCGTTAAAAAGCATCGTTTCCTGGTTAACGATCCCGATCTGGCTGCGCAGGGATTTTAAACTGAATTCCCGCACATTCACTCCGTCGATCAACAAGGCCCCTTTTTGCGGATCGTAAAAACGTGGAAGCAGGTCCAGGAGAGTGCTTTTACCGGAACCGCTGGGGCCGACAATCGCCAGCATTTGCCCGTAATTTATATCCAAATTAATCCCTTTTAAAGTTTGCGCTTCGGCATAACTGAACCAAATATCCTTAAATTCGATATTTTTCTTAAAACTACTTAAGATCTTAGCCGGATAAGGTTCTTTTACGGTAGCTTCCACCTCTAAAACTTCATGAATCCGCTCGCTGGCCGCCATCCCCTGCTGGTTTAAAGCATTCACCTGGCTTAATTTTTTGAAGGGACGGATCAAAGACAGTAAAGAACCCAGGAAAAGCCCGAACACGCCGAAGGACAATCTGCCGGCGATAACCTCCCGCCCTCCCCAAAAGAACACCAGGACCCCCGCCACTACCCCCAGCATCTCGGTTGAAGGGCCCAAAAGCAGGGTACGTTTGATCGTTTTCATGCAAAGCTTGTAATAATCCGCGTTTACGCGGTTAAATTTATCCACTTCATAATCTTCCATATTAAAAGCTTTGACGATTTTTGCCCCCATCACCGTCTCGTAAAGCAGGGAATTGGTGTCGGCGATATTTTCCTGGGAACGTTTGGAAAGTTTGCGTAAAGCTTTACCCACCTTGACGATCGGCCAGCTGATCAGGGGCAGGAACACAAAAACGATCAAAGCCATCTTAAAATAAATAAAGAAAATAACCACGGCAAAGATCACTATCTGCAGGCTTTGGTAAATCAGATCCGTCGAACCGTAAGATACGGCGTTTTCCACGATCTTTACGTCATTAGTGATCCGCGACATCAACTCTCCGCCGCGCTTATGCGTAAAATAACTAAGGGATAGGGACTGGATCTTGCTGTAAAGCTGGCTTTTGATATCCCGGATCACCCTTTGGCCGATATCCGACATAATATAGCTTTGGTAAAAACCGAAAATCCCCTTTAAGACAAAAAGCACCAAAACCGCCACTACCATATAGTTAAGCAGCGCTTCCGGCGGGGTATTATTTATTTTATCCACAAAACCGACCAGAAAACCCGGCAGTTTAGCCGGGACAATGATCCTTTTGTTCGTTAAAACCCTGTCCGCCAGGGGCACCATCATCCCTAAGGATACCCCGTCAAATACCGCGGAAAACCCCATGCAAACGGTAGCGGCAGCAAAAAGCCACTTATAGGGTTTAATAAATTTCAATAACTTAAGGTAATTCTTCATCTTTTGCCTTTCTTCAAGAAAAGTTATTCTAACATATACCCCTAGCCATAGCAAGAATAATTCCTTTTCAAAAATTCTATTGCAACTGCCCCGCGGCTCTGCTATGATTTTAAACATGGACAAAGTAAGAGTCGGGGTTATCGGAGTAGGCCACCTGGGCAGTATCCACGCTAAAATTTATAAACACCTGCCCGGATGCACCCTGGTGGGGGTCTGCGACAGCGATCCGGCCAAGCTTAAAGAAGTATCCGGCGCGTTGAGGGTGCCGGGGTTTTCCGATTTAACCCAGCTTATCGGAAAGATCGATGCCGCCAGCGTGGCCGTGCCGACCCGTCTGCACCACAAAGTTTCCGAAGAACTGCTCAAAAACAACATCCATCTTCTGGTGGAAAAACCTTTTACCGTAACCCTGGAGGAGGCGGACCGGCTGATCGAACTGGCCGCTAAACAAAACCTCATCCTGCAGGTAGGCCACATCGAAAGATTCAATTCCGCTTTTACCGCCACCCAAAAAATAATCCATAACCCCAAATTCATCGAATGCCACCGCCTCTCTTCTTTTCCGAACCGCTCGCTGGATGTAGGGGCGGTACTGGATATAATGATCCATGACCTGGATATTGTCCTGGGGCTGGTGAATTCCCCCCTGGAAAAGGTGGAGTCCGTGGGGATCAATGTGCTTACTTCTTTTGAAGACATCGCCAACGCCCGCCTCACCTTTAAAAACGGCTGTATCGCCAACCTTACCGCCAGCCGCGTCTCCGACGAAATCATGCGCAAGATCCGGATCTTCCAGGAAAACACCTACATTTCTTTGGATTATAAAAACGCCGAGGCCAACGTATACCGCAAGATCCAGGACAAAATAACCAAAGAACGCCTGCCGATCGAAAAAGAACAGCCCCTGCAAAAAGAGCTAGCCGCATTCCTCGACTGCGTGATCAATAAAAAACAGCCTCTGGTTTCCGGCCCCGTGGCCAGGGAGGCGCTGGAAGTCGCTTTAACCATCCAAAAACAAATATGGCAGAAATAAAAAAAATCCTGGTGGTTTGCGGGGAGCCCTCCGGGGATCTTTTGGCCGGAAAGCTTGTGGCGGCCATGCAAAAATCAAACCCGCAGATAAAATTCTACGCCGTAGGCGGGCTGCACCTGGCCAAAACCCGGGCGGAAATATTCTATAATATCAGCGGCCTTTCGGTAATGGGCTTTTTTGACGTTTTAAAAAAACTTCCCCGTTTCCTGAAATTAAAGAAAATAATCCTGGAGAAGATCGCCTCCGTAAAACCGGACTGCCTGATCCTGGTCGATTTTTCCGGCTTCAACCTGCGTTTGGCGGCCGGGGTGAACAAAAGCCTCCCGGTGATCTATTATGTCAGCCCGCAAATCTGGGCCTCGCGGGAAGGCAGGATAAATTCGATCAGAAAATATATCTCCAAGCTGGTCGTGCTTTTTAAATTCGAAGAAGAATTCTACGCCCGCCACCACATTCAGGCCTCCTTTGCCGGCCACCCGCTGGTGGATGCGGCCGCTTCCTCCGGAGAAAAACAAAATTTAGCCCAGGAGCTGGGGATTGATCCGGCGAAAAAAATTATCGCGCTTTTACCCGGCTCCCGCAAACAAGAGGTAAAACTGATTTTACCGCTAATGCTTAAAGCTGCCGGCAAGATAGAACAGAAAACCGGGCCGGCGCAATTTATCCTTGCCCGGAGCCCTAACCTGGATAGGCAAATTTATCTTACCGCCTGCAAAAATTTCCCCCTGGATATAAAAATTATCGAAGGACGGGCCGCGGATTGCCTGAAAGTTGCCCAGGCCGGGATGGTCTGCTCGGGAACCGCCACCTTAGAAGCGGCGATCACCGGCAAGCCTTTTGTGATTGTTTATAAGATGGGGTGGTTGAACTATCTGCTTTACCGGCCGCAGGTAAAGATACCTTATATCGGAATGGTGAATATCGTGGCCGGAGAAAAAATCGTCCCGGAATTCATCCAATCCGGGGCGCGCCCGGAAAAGATCGCCTCTTCCATCATCGAACTGCTGGAAAACCCCGAAATTGCCGGCCGGATGAGCCGAAAATTAAAAACGGTAAAAGATTCGCTCGGTGAACCCGGGGCTTCGGAGCGCGCCGCAAAAATAATTTTAGATTTCTTAAAAGAACAGCCGGAATCATGCTATTTTTTCGCCTGTTCTTAATTAAATAGCAAAAAGGGACGGTCATCTGTTTATAAAAACCAAACAGAGAACCGTCCCTTTATTCTTCCGGCTATTTTTTTGCCAAAGCGATCCGCTCATCGATCGGCGGATGGGTAAAAAAGAAAAATTTAATCAAGGGGTGGGGAGAGCGGTCAGCCAGGTTCTGCGCGGCCAATTTTTCCATTAAACTGATGAAAGCCTCTTTGGCGCCGGTAGTTTTAAGCGCCAGCGTATCCGCCTCTTTTTCAAAACCCCGACTGATAAAAGCTTCCAAAGGCTGGGTGATCATACCGAAAAGCGCAAAATAAAGGAAAACCAGAGGCAGGCTGGACAGCTGGAACAGGGAATGCAATTTAAAAAATCCCAGGGCATAAACGCTGGTCTTAAAGATGAAATAAAATAAGACCAGGGTGGTCAGGGAATTTACGGCAATCAGCTTAAGCACGTGTTTACGCCGGTAATGCGCGAACTCATGCGCCAGGATCATTTCGATTTCATCATAAGAGTACTTATCTCTTAGGGTATCCGCCAGGAGCACCCGTTTAGTTTTACCCATCCCGGTAAAGGCGGCATTGGCTTTAAGGGTTTTCTTGCTGAAATCGATCTGAAAAACATCCAGGAGTTTGATTTGCATTTTGGCGGCCAGGTCAAAGATCCTGCGGCGTAAAACCTCATCCTCGAGTTTGCGGGATTTAAAAAATATCGGGATGATCAGGACCGGGGCAAACTTAGCCAGGAGCACGCTGAAAATTATCCAAAACGCCGCCAGCACCAGCCACCATTGCGCAAACCTCCCTAAAATCCAGTAAAAAGCCAGGATCAAGATCAAAGAAAATATGTAGGCCAGGATCGCGGATTTGGCCTGCTCGATCCACCAGGCGCCCGCGGTTTGCCGGGTCAAATTAAATTGATGCTCCAAAGTAAAATCCGCGTAGAAATTAAGGGGTAAATTCAGCAGATAATACGCCGACAGGATCACCAGAAGATAAACGGCAACCAAAAGATAATGCGGCAGGATCAAACCTTTAAGCAGGTTCTCTAAAACAACAGAAAGCCCTGATCCTAAAAAAATCAGGAGCAGGGCCATACTGTAAAACATATCAATGATTGCTATTGTATATTTACGGTGAGAATAGCTTTTGGCTAAACCCGGCATTTTACTTTTTGGCTGTTTTGGGAAGAGGGGCGACGTTCACAAAGGTGCGCAGCTTGCCGTGACTGGTTTTTTTACGCGTAAAATAAACCTTGCCCGGGCAGGAGGCAAACAAAGTGCCTAAGCCGCGGACATTGACCCCGGCCTTATAAGTATCCACGCCGCGGACCAGGATTTCCCCGGTTTTGACGAGCTTGCCGCCGCTGGATTTCATCGCTTTATCTTTTTTGGGAGTAGAAAAACCGCCGATCATTTTAAACCTCCTGAATAAGTCCGCCACCGGGCGGAAGTTTTATGTATAATTTTGAGAAACCACTTTACCACAATTTTATCAATTAAGCAATATTTCTTCGTCCTTATCCGGGATGTGTACGGAAAGCCCGCGGGGGATCAATGCCTCCGCCAGTGCCTGGGACTGCTCCAGCTCTCCGTGGACCAGAAAGATGCGCTTAAGAGGAAGGCAGCCGGAGACAAATTCCAGTAATTCCCCCTGGTCGGCGTGGCCGGAAAAAGAGTTGATCACCACCACTTCGGCATTCAGCTCATACTCCACTCCGAATATTTTTACAAAAGGGGTCTTATCCACGATCCTCCTGCCTAAAGTATCCTGGGCCATATAACCGACCACCAACACCATGTTGCGTGAATCTTCGATATTGTTCTGTAAATGGTGGAGTACCCGGCCGGATTCGCACATCCCGCTTCCGGCGATAATGATCATCGGCCGATTGTCGGTATTTAAAGCCTTGGATTCCCTCTGTTCCCGGATAAAGCGTAAATTCAATAATTCGAAAGGGTTGTCCCCGCGCATAAAAGCCTGGCGGGTCTTTTCATTCAAAAAATCAAGGTGATATTTAAAAAGATCAGTAATATTGGTGGCCAGGGGGCTGTCCACATAGATCGGGACGGAAGGAATGATCTTTTCCTTCAGCAGCTCATTCAGAAAATAAATTACCTCCTGGGTGCGCTCCAGAGTAAAAGAGGGAATGATCACCTTCCCCCCTCTTTTAACCGCCCGGGAGATCGCTTCCCTTAATTTTGATTGAGCCTCTTCGATCGGCCGGTGCATCCTTCCGCCGTAAGTAGACTCTAAAATTAAATAATCCAGCCCCTTGGGAATGGATGGGTTATTCAAAAGCGGGAGGTTCTTCCTGCCCAAGTCCACGGCATAGCCCAGCCGCAGGCAGCGTTCCCCGTCCCGGATATCTAAAACAATAATTCCGGAACCTAAAATATGCCCAGCGTCAACAATGGTCGCCGAAACATCCTTGGCGATGCAAAATTTCTGGTTATAAGAAATGGAGCGGAATATCCGGGTCGCCTTGGAAGCTTCTTTAGCGGTATAGAGCGGCTTACGCAGCGGCAGGTTCATCCGCCGGTTGATCTTATTTACGTAGCGCACGTCTTCTTCCTGGATCTTACCCGAATCCACCAGCATCAGGTCCGCCAGGTCCTTGGTTGCTGAGGTGGTATAGATCTTGCAGCGCAGCCCCTGGCGGATCAAGTTGGGAATGTTCCCGCAATGGTCGATGTGCGCGTGCGAAAGGACCATCGCTTTAATGGTGCGGGGATTATAATGAAAAGTCGTATTGATATCATAAAACGCCTGGCGGTGTCCCTGGAAAAGCCCTCCGTCAAGAAGGATATCGGTATTGCCGGCGGAGATCAGGTGGCTGGAACCGGTAACGGTTTTTGCCCCTCCCAGAAATTTTATTTTAACGGCCATAAGGGAAATAAATTACTTGTCATAAGTAGAATAAAAATACGGGGTCTTGGCGGCAAACTCCGCGGCGCAGGTATCTACCAGTTTAAAATCCGGGAAAAGCCCCATGGATCTGCGTAAATCCCGGATCTCCTGCTCGCTTTTGGCCAAAAGCCTGCTTAACTGCCTGTCGCTAAAGCCGTATTCTTTGGCTTTCTTGAGCATTTCAAAACTAAGGCCTTCTTTACTATTTAACAGCTGCCGTTCGCAATCGATAATCTCTTTTATGTTATGCAAAAACCAGCGGTCGATCTTAGTCAGGTCGTGGACGATCTCGATATCTAAATTCGCGCGAAAAGCGTCGCCGATATAAAAGATCCTTTCAGCATTGGGTTGTCTTAACTTTTGATAAATTATATCCAGGACCCCGTTTTCGGGTTTTATTTCCCGCAGGTCGCTGAAAAGGATGCTTTCCAGGCCGAATTTTTTAAGCTCCAGCGCCCTCAGCCCCTTCTGTAACGCCTCCTTAAAGGTCCGGCCGATCGCCATCGCTTCCCCGACGGATTTCATGGAAATCCCCAGGATATTCTCGGCGGAGGCAAATTTTTCAAAAGTAAAACGCGGGATCTTCACCACGCAATAATCGATGGCCGGTTCAAAGCAGGCCGGGGTAGACTGGGTAATATCGTTAGCGATCTCATCCAGGGTATAGCCGACGGCAAGCTTAGCGGCGATTTTAGCGATCGGAAAACCGGTGGCTTTGGAAGATAGCGCCGAACTGCGCGAAACCCGGGGGTTCATTTCAATCACCACCATCCTTCCGGTTTCCGGGTGGACGGCAAACTGGATATTTGAACCGCCGGTGGAAACGCCGATCTCCCGGATGCAGGCAATGGCGGCATTACGCATCAACTGGTATTCCCGGTTAGTCAGGGTCTGGATCGGGGCAACCGTGATACTATCCCCGGTGTGCACCCCCATCGGATCGAAGTTTTCAATAGTGCAGATAACCACGACATTATCCTTTAAATCGCGCATGACCTCCAGCTCGAATTCTTTCCAACCGATCACCGATTCTTCTACCAGGATTTCACTAATAATACTTGATTCCAGTCCGCGCTTGGCTAAAGCCCTAAACTCCTCGATATTGTAAGCGATAGATCCCCCGCTTCCTCCCATCGTAAAACTGGGGCGGATGATCAAAGGAAAACCGACCTCCTGCGAAACAGAGATTGCCTCTTCAAGATTATAGGCCCGGCCGCTTTTAGGCAGGTCCAAGCCGATCTTTTTCATCGCCGCCTTGAACAATTGACGGTCTTCCCCTTTTTTGATCGCCTTGATATCGGCTCCGATGGTTTCGACTTTATATTTCTTCAACACCCCTTTTTGCGCCAGGCCGATCGTCGTATTCAGGGCGGTCTGGCCGCCTAAAGTAGGCAGAAGCGCGTCCGGCCTTTCCTTGGCGATGATTTTTTCCACCATCTCCACGGTAAGCGGTTCGATATAAGTTTTATCGGCGACCTCCGGGTCAGTCATGATCGTCGCGGGATTGGAATTGACCAGCACGATTTTATACCCTTCCTGCTTAAGGACCTTGCAGGCCTGGGTGCCGGAATAATCGAACTCGCAGGCCTGGCCGATAACGATCGGCCCGCTTCCGATAATTAAAATTTTCTTGATATCTTTTCTTTTAGGCATATTTTTTTCAAACCCTAAACACTAAACTCTAAATCCTAAACAAATCCAAAATCCAAAACTCAAATTTTTAATCTAACGTTTTGAGTTTTGTGTTTTGATTTTTTGGGTTTGTTTAGAGTTTAGGATTTCGGGTTTAGAGTTTAACATTAATGTTTCTTGTTCTTGCTCATCAACTGTGTAAATTCGGCAAATAAATATTTGGCGTCGTGCGGCCCGGGAGCCGACTCCGGATGGAACTGCACGGAAAATACCGGCAGCTTTTTATGGCGCATCCCTTCCGAAGTATCGTCATTCAAATTTACGTGGGTCAACTGGATCTCTTTTTTGGGCAAAGAATTGATATCCACGCAAAAACCGTGGTTCTGGCTGGTGATGTGGACCTTACCGGTGCGCAGGTCCTTTACCGGATGATTGGCTCCGTGATGGCCGAACTTAAGTTTAAAGGTCTTTCCTCCCATCGCCAGCCCGAGCATTTGATGCCCCAGGCAGATCCCGAAGATGGGCACCCGGCCGATCAGATCGGCGGTCGTTTTGATCACGCACTCTACTGCCGCCGGATCACCGGGACCGTTAGACAATAAAACTCCTTCAGGCTTAAGGGCGAGGATCTCTTTGGCGCTGGTCTGCGCCGGGAACACGGTGACGTTACATTTATGGCGCAGCAATTCCCTTAAGATGTTATATTTTACTCCGCAGTCCAAGACCGCCACTTTGAATTTAGCGTCCCTGGACTGGGTATACAAATATTTCCGGGAGATGGTGACTTCTTTAACCAGATCCAGGCCGACTAAGCCCCGGCTCTGGCTGGCTTTTCTGACCAGGCTGGCGGCATCAAAATCCTGCGTAGAGAGAACCGCCTTCATCGCCCCTTTTTCCCGGATGCGCAAGGTCAGGGCGCGGGTATCGATCCCCTCGATGGCTAAAATATTATTTTCTTTCAGGTACTCCCCCAACCCCTGGTCTTTTCTCCAGTTGCTGGCGATTTTACTGTACTCCTTGACCACAAAACCTTCCAAGAAAGGCTGGCGGCTTTCCACATCTTCTTTGTTCACCCCGTAATTGCCGATCAACGGATAGGTCATTGCCACGATCTGGCCTTTATAAGAAGGATCGGTAATGATCTCCTGGTATCCGGCCATGCTGGTATTAAAAACCACCTCTCCCAGGACTTCTCCGCTGGCGCCGAAAGAAATACCTTTATAGATTGTTCCATCCTCTAAAGCCAATACCGCCTGCATATTCTTTTCCCTTAATTTTTGCCTTTAAAATTGACCGCTAATTCCGCAAAAAAAGCGCTTAGTGCCGAAATTGCGGCCCCTAAACGCCTTTGTTTGAATAACTATAGCACAATTTACCGTAAAGTCAACCCTCCAATAAAAAAATACCCTGATGCCGAGATGAGTAGTGTGGATGTGGATTAGGTAAAGTAGTGAGTTACGTAGTGGGGATTGGTAGTGAGGCAAAACTAACTACTCATTCACGCCACCTAACCCGCTCCTCACCCTAACCCTCACTACTCAAATTAACCCATCTCCAGGTATTCCTTGCCCTCTTTCCAAGGGTTAAGATAACGCTCAATGCTTAGGGCCGGCTCCTGAGTCAAATCGACCAGACGCTTCTTTTCGGGGGGAGCAACGATCTGGATTTTTGGCCGGCGGATATCCGTTTCGCTGGGGCTCTTTACCAGGGCGATGCTGCCGTCATTTAAGGCGACCACCGAACCGATCGGCCAATAACCCATAAATTTAAAAAATTTATCCAGCAATTCCGGGTCAAAATAGCTGCCCCGGTCCCGGTTCATCAGGTTATAAACCACATCCGGGGAATAATCCTGTTTATAACCCCGCCTTTGGGAAAGCGCGTCGTAAACATCGCAAATCGAAACGATCGAAGAAGCGATGTGCTGTTTTCTTAAAAAAGGCAGGTGCGGATACCCGCTGGCGTCGAACTTTAAATGGTGCTCGTAGGCGACCACTACCGGCAGGATGCCCAGGGTATCGATATAGCGCATCATGATCTCGGCGCCCATCAGGGTGTGGCTTTTGATCCGGACAAACTCCTGATCCGTTAACTCTCCCGGCTTATGCAGGATTTTACGCGAAATAAATAATTTACCGATATCGTGATACATCGCGGCGATGCCGATATTTAAAATATCCGCCTTGTCAAAACCCAAACAGGAGGCAAAATACATGGAAAAAATGGAAACGTTGAGCATATGCATGTAAGTTTCCATATCATATCTTTTTACCGTGGCTAATTGCAGAAGTTCCTGGCGCTGGGTGCTTAAGTTTTCGATGATGTTATTCAGGGAAAATTTAAGCGCCAGGTGGTCGACCTTCTCGGAGTTAAGTACCCCGCTTAAAGCCTGGCCGACAATATCAGCGGAAGAATCGTAAAGCTCCGCCTGCGCCAGGGAAAACCCTCCCCCCTTGTTATTCGGGTCGACCTTAAGCTTGCTGATGCTTACATGTTCGATCCCCAGAAGGCTAAAAGCAGCCTGGACATCCCCTTTAAAATCCGCTTTCGGCGCGGCAATGAAATTAACGAACGACCCCAACTCTTCTTTGGTCAGCCCGCGGTAAAAAGCGATCCGCTCGATGTTCCTTTCTTTGAGGTAAACAATCGCCGGCCGCAGGATCTTGGCCAGATCAAAGAGCACCTCTTTTTCAAAAGCCAGGTCCTGGCCGACGATCCCGATCACCATGTCCTGGCGGGTACTTAAGACCTCGCTGAGCGCCTCAAAAGCCTTGTCCAGCGACTTCTGGAACATCGGATGCGCCTGGCCGTACATCTTCAAAGACTGCAGGCAGCTAAGTAATGCCTTAAAAGCTTCTTCGATATTATTGAGCATTCCACTCCTTAAGAACCTGTTTTGCCTTTTTGCGCAGGGCGCGGTTCCAGAAAAATCTCCGGCGGCTCAACTCATGGATCAACCCTACCGCCTCAAGCAGTCCCAGCTCAAAGGCGATCTGCATGTTTTCCATAAGCAGCTCATTCTTCCTGCCCAGGAAATTGGGGAATTTAAATAAAGCCTCCAGCGCCCCTTCCGCCCCCTGGGCGTCGATGATCAAAACAGAAAGCAGGTTTTTTCTCAACAAGGGAGATTCCGTCTGGAGTTGACGCAGTAAGAATTGAACATCCACCTTTTTTAATTTACGCATAATATTCAGTATCTCATTCTTGATCAATTCATTGGCGGAAGAATAGATGTGGTCCAGGATGCCCAGGGTCTCGGGAGTACTCAGGCTCCCCAACGCTTCAATGAGGGAGGCGAGGAACTCGATATCCATAATCCTTTGCTCGACCTGCGAATAAAAGATATCCAGGTTCCCCGGGAAAAATTTGAAAAATAGACTTAGAATATTTTTATTGGCCTTTTCCGCGGCAAATATTTTGTCCAGGTAAAAACCCGCATCCTGGGAGGGGAGGGAAACCATTTCCAGAAAAAATTCTTTTTCGGCAGGCAAATCCTGGTTCAGGATGATATTCTCGATAAAAGCGGAGAATTTTTTTTCCAGCTCCGCGCAAATCCCCAGCGGCTCATTTTTCCTTTTAAGCAACGCTCCCCAAAGATCTTTAAGGAAATCCAGGGCGTCATCCTCCAGCACCACCGGGAGTTCTTTTTCCAGGATTTCCGCGGCCAGGGATAAATTATCCTTATCCTCTTCCACCGAAAGCACGTTTAAAGTTATATAGCGGTAATTTTCCCGCAGCGCCTTTTGATCAAAAACCTGCACCCCGGAAGCGGAAATCCCGCGGACCAAAGATTCCAGGGTGTGGCGGTAAACCGCGGAAAGTTGGCTGCCGTGGATACCGGTCAGCAGGTTTTTCACCGTTTTGACCACCTTGGGGTTGTTGGCGGCCAGCTGCTGGCCGCTTTTTAGCTTGCTTAAAAAACCTTCCCCGAACTTTTGCGGGTTCTTTTGCTCGGAGATCTTGGAAAAGAGTTCCAGGCTTAAAATATCGAAATTATCCTCCTGCAATAACCCCTCCCAGAAAAGCGTATCCATATCCTCGCTGTTGAGGCTGTTGAAAATCAATTTAAGCTTTTCCATTTTTTCTTCGTTCAGGGATTTTTTATTCCGCAATAACCACAGGAAAAGTTCCTTGGAGCATTTGGCAAAATGTTCTTTATTCTTTTCTTTGAGAGAAAGCAGAAAATCGCTGATATTGGAAGGGATCGCTTCGGTTTTAAAAAGATCGTTCTGGTCCGTACGCTTGATCAAGCCGCCGAAGTTCTCTACCAGGCTGTCTAATTTGGATTGATCGTTACCCTGCGAAGCATAGTTGAGGAGATAACCCCAAAGGTCGGCGCACTCCTGCCCGTTCTCCTGCAAGAGCACGGAATAATCGAGTTCCTCGACAATAAAATTAACCACCTGATATTTTCCCAGGAGGGCATTGACCCCGCCCTGTTTCAGAATATCCTTGGTGGACATGGAAATAACGGAAAAAAAACTCACGATCTCGGAGGGGGTCACCCCGCTCCTGATTTCCACGCTTTTGATTTTACGCTGATGCAGCAGGCGGCCCAGCTCTTCGTAGAAACCGGAACCGGACAAGCTCTCTTCATTGACGACCAGCCCTGTATCGGTAACCCCGATTTTAAGCGGATTTAGAGTTTCCTGGACCTCTTGAAGCTTGAGCTTAAAACTATCAATGGATTTCAGAAAATAAGGGTGGTCTTTGGGGTAAGAGAAAGCGTTGGTCAGGGTGACCCTCAAGCTGCGGAAAAATTCATCGATGGCTTTTTCTTTTTTCACGGGCTTATTTTACATCCAAAAAAGCCTACCCGCAACCAAAAAAAATAAACGCGCCGTGATCAACCTGGTCGCGGCGCGTCTCTGCGTAAAAGTATCACTCGAGGGATAAAAACAAATTTTTAAACCGGGGCGAGTTTCTTGATAATTGCCCGGGCAGCAATTTTAGCCATTCCCATCGCCTCGATGATCGTCCCTTCCCCTCCGACAATGTCCCCTCCGGCATAAACTCCCGGAATCGAGCTTTCCATGGTTTCCGGGTCAACGACGATATCGGAGTCCTGGTTGATCTTTAATTCCGCGGTTTCTTTAATTAAAATCTGATTGGCCTTTAAACCCACGGCGATCACACATAAATCACAATCCAGGGAAAAATCGCTTCCCTCCAGGATCACCGGCCGCCGCCGTCCGGAGGCATCCGCTTCCCCTAATTTGGCCCGCAAACAGGACAGCTTATTGACAAAACCCTGTTCATCTCCCTCAAATTCTTTCGGCTGGGTCAAAAATTCAAATTTGATCCCTTCTTCTTTGGCATGTTCGATCTCCAGTCTGCGGGCAGGCATCTCTGTTTCTGTGCGCCGGTAAACAACCGTGGTATCCGGGACAAGCCCTTTAAGCTTCTGCAGTCTAAGCGCCACCCGGGCCGCATCCATCGCCGTGTTTCCGCCGCCGACAACCAAAACATGCTTGCCGATATTTACCGGCGTATGGAACTCCGGAAATTTATAAGCGGACATCAGATTCACCCGGGTAAGGAATTCATTTACCGAATAAATATTATTCAGGTTCTCTCCCTTGATCCCCAAGAATGAGGGGACCCCGGCTCCCAGCCCCAAAAAAATGCAGGAATAGCCGTCGGCAAATAATTCTTTGATCGACTTGGCTTTCCCCACGAGAAAATTAGGAGTAAAATTTACTCCCAGCTGCTTAAGCAGGTTTATTTCAAAATCCAGGACCTCCGCCGGAAGCCGGAAAGGCGGGATCCCGTAGCGCAGCACCCCGCCCAGCTTGTGTAAGCTTTCAAAAATATCTACCTTGATCCCTTTACGCGCCAGCTCCCCGGCACAGCATAATCCCGCCGGTCCCGAACCCACTACCGCTACCTTAAATTCAGAAAATTTTTCCTCTTTCTCGGAGGCAACCGCCAGGCGGTTATCCTTCCCGTAATCTCCCGCGAAACGCTCCAAAAAATGGATATTGATCGCTTCGCTAGAAGCAAAAGGCTGCTGCTTCTTGTTCAGGACGCAGGCCTTGCGGCACTGGTATTCCGCCGGACAGACCCTGCCGCAAATAGAGGCAAAGCTATTCCTTTCCCGGATCGTAAAATACGCCCGGGCGTAATCCTTGCGCTGGATATAATAAATAAATTTTTTAATCTCGATATTCACCGGGCAGCCGCCGACGCAAAGGGGTTTAGCGCACTGCAGACAGCGGGAGGCCTCAGCCAAAGCCTCTGTTTCGGAGTAACCCAAAACCACCTCCTGAAAATTACCCGTCCTGACTTGCGGATCAAGCTCCCTGGTTTTTACCGGTTCTTTTTTCATGGGGTTTTCGCTGAAGGAAAATGGCTGCAGATATGTTTTTCCTGCTGATTGTAGGCCTGATTTCTTTTGGCCAGTTCCTCCCAGTCAACGTATTGGCCGTCAAAATCCGGGCCATCAATGCAGCTGAATTTAACCTGCCCGCCTACGGTTACCCGGCAGCAGCCGCACATCCCGGTGGCGTCGACCATCAGCGCATTCAAGGAAACCAGGATTTTGACCCCGGCGGCCTGGCTGATCGCGGATACTTTTTTCATCATCGGAATGGGGCCGACCGCGTAAATCAAATCATATTTACCCTGACTTAAAAGCTCTTCAAGCTTATCAGTGGTAAAACCTTTTTTTCCACTCGAGCCGTCATCGGTTACCGGATAAAACTCATCACTGTAGGCTTTAATTTCCTTCTCTAAAATAAGCAGCGCCTGATTCTTTGCTCCCAGGATGCTGATTACCTGATTACCGGCCTGCTTTAATGCCCGGGCAACCGGCAGGATCTCGGCGATCCCCACTCCTCCGGCAACCAGGATCACTTTTCCATACTTGCTAATTTCCGTGGGGTGCCCCAACGGTCCAAGCAAAGCGAATAAATCATCTCCGGCGCTGCGGGCTCCCAGAACCCGGGTAGTTAAACCGGCTTCCTGAAAAATAAGTTTTATCCTGCCGGCTTGCGCATCCGCCTCCACAATGGTCAAAGGAATCCTTTCCCCTTTTTCGCTAACCATTATCACGACAAACTGGCCGGCGCGGGCTTTACGGCTGATCTCCGGGGCCTCCACGATTAACTGAATAATTTTGATCCCGGAGTAATCGGCGATTATTTCTTTGGCAAGAATTTTCATTTTTGTCTTAAATTAAGGGGACCATTCTCTTTGATAAGATTTGTTAAAAGAGAACCGTCCCCTTGTTTATACTACTTTCCCCTGACTTTGTCAAACTGCGGCGTATCAATCTCAACCAGGCCTCCCCGGAAAGGCGCGATCACTCGCTCAAGGATCCCGGACAGATACGCCATTAAAACCCCGTAATTAGTGATCGGCACCCCCGCGTCTTTGGCTTTCTGGATCCGGTGCAGGATTTCCCTCCGGTTGACCATGCAGCCGCCGCAGGAAATGATCAATTTATAGCGGCGTAAATCTTCCGGAAAATCCCCTCCCGCGGTTACTTCGTAATGCAGTTCTTTTTTCGTATAATTCAATAACCAGCTGGGGATCTTGGAGCGGCCGATATCTTCCGGCTGCACATGGTGCGTGCAGGCTTCTGCAATTAAAATTTCATCTCCGTCCTTTAACCCTTCCAACGCGTATACCCCGCGGATGTAAGCGTTAAGGTCACCCTTATGCCTGGCAAAAACCGTAGAAAATGAGGTGAGCGCAATATCGGCGGGCAGCATATCCCGGACATCCTCAAACACCTGCGAATCGGTGATCACCAGGCGCGGCTTGGCTTTTAACGCCTTAAGACAGTCCAGTAATTCCGTTTCCTTGGTCACCAAAGCCATCGCGTTGTTATCCAGGCAATCGCGCATCACCTGCACCTGCGGTAAGATCAGGCGGCCCTGCGGCATGGCATTATCGATCGGACAAACCAGGATCACCACGTCTTTGGCGCTGATAATATCACCGACTAGCGGGACCGGGGACCAGTGCCCGGGAGCCATCTCCATGATCTTTAATTTAAGTTCTTCGATCCCCTGCTTGGTTTTGGCGCTGACCCGGATAAAGGGGAGTTTGTTTTTTTCCAGATAATCCTGCGCGGCATTACCGGGTAATTCGCATTTATTGATCACAAACAAAAACGGCAGTTTCTTCTTTTGCAGCGTGCCGATCAATTCTTCTTCAAAATTATCGATGGTCGTATCCGGGGAAACTACGATCAGCCCCAGGTCGGTTTTTCTTAAAACCACCAGGGTGCGCTTGACCCTTTCCTCCCCCAGGATCCCCACATCATCGATCCCGGCAGTATCGATCAGCATGCAGGGGCCGATGGGCATAATTTCCATGGATTTATATACCGGGTCGGTGGTCGTGCCGGCAATCTCCGAAACAATCGCCGCCTCCTGCCCGGTGACCGCGTTGATCAAACTGGATTTGCCGGTGTTTCTTTTTCCGAATATCCCTATGTGCAGCCGGTTGCTTGCGGGTGTCCTATACATTTAACGTTACTCCTTTGAATTTTAAAGAATCGCCTTTAGTATAATCGATGAACCGGTTGATCTGTTTGGCCATCTGCTCCATGCAGAAATTGCAGGCGCCCACCGGTTCATTGACGCATTTTTTATCCGGATAGATCTCATAAAGCTTGCGGTAGGGAAGCGGGGTAAAATTCGGCATTAAAACATTGGCTCCGCACTTTAAACCCTCCTGCCGGTAATCTTCTCCCAGGCTGCCCAAAGCCGTGGTCGCCGGTAAATGCGCGTTGCGGGTAGCAATCCGGGCCAGCGCCAGCACTTTTAAAGTAAGCAGCGCCTGGCCTTTGGGCTGGCCGGCCAGCCGGGTTTCCTGATGCGCGATAAACGGGCCGATACCGATCATGTCAAAATTATTCTGTTTAAAAAACAAAATGTCCCGGGCAAGGCTTTCCCGGCTCTGGCCGGGTAATCCCACGATATTTCCCGAACCCACCTGGTACCCTGATTCGCGCAAAGCATCCAAACAACCGATCCTCTGCTCAAAGCTCATTCCCGGATGCATTTGCCGGTATAATTCCTTATCAGAAGTCTCTATTTTTAAAAGATACCGGTCCGCGCCGGCATCCTTCCACCGCCGGTAATCCTGGAAAGGACGCTCTCCGACGCAAAGGGTAATGCTTAGAGCAAACTGCGATTTTATCTGTTTGATCATCTCCGCCAGCCAGGAAACATCGCTCCCCGGGTCTTCCCCGGATTGCAAAACCACCGTCCTGATCCCGCAAGAAAATAAATGACCGGCGCTTTTGAGCACCTCCTCTGCTTTCATCCGGTAGCGGCCAAGCTTGCGGTTATTTTTATTTAAACCGCAATAAGAGCACTCCTTATCGCAAAAATTGGAAAATTCGATTATTCCGCGCGGGATGATCCCGTCCCCGCAGTATTCTTTTCTTACCGTATCGGCAAAATTAAATAACCGCTCAAGCTCCTGCGGTTTATCCCAGGACAAGGCCTGCTCCAGGTCAGCCGGTTCCGGCAAGGCCTGATCATAGATCCGGTTTAAAATATCCTCGGGCTTAGACATACTCATCCCTTTTACCTTGCGCTACGTGCGCAAAAAAAATCTTAAGCTTTTCCTGGTCCGCAGGCGCCAGCGCCTTAAAATAACGGTCGATCATCTTTTGCCCGGCGGCCTTAACGGGCGCGGAGGCGAAATCATACAGATACTCCTGCAAGGTGATCAAGGCATTCATATTGCATTTACCTTTAATGGTTCCGGGCCGGGCCAGTTCCATAAAACTTTCCCCGGTCCGCTCCATGCGGTAGCAGGCGGCGCAAAAGCTGGGAATGTAATCATGGGCAATAAGGGTTCCCACGATCTCATCCAGGCTGCGGGTGTCCCCTAAAGAAAATTGCCCTCCGGCTGCGGCCCTGGCCGCGGAATATCCTCCCGGAGAGGTATTGGATCCAGCGCTGACCTGGGAAACCCCCAGGCTCAGCAGGCTGTCCCGCAAAGCCGGGTTCTCCCGGGTAGACATAATGATCCCGGTATAAGGCACGCTGAGCCTTAGGACCGCGACTATTTTTTTAAATTCCTCATCGGTAATTTTACAGGGAGGATTAAGCGATATCAAGGAACCCTCTGCCGGTTCAATCCGCGGCACCGAAATTGTGTGCGGGCCGACCTTAAACTCCTCTTCCATATGCTCGACATGGCTCAAGAGGCCCAAAGTTTCAAAACGGTAATCGTATAAACCAAAAAGCGCTCCGATCCCGATATCGTCGATCCCGGCTTTAAAGGCGCGGTCAACCGCGGTAATCCGGTTATCCGGATCGCTTTTGGGGCCGGACGGATGCATGAGGCGGTAAGTCTGTTCGTGATAAGTCTCCTGAAATATCTGATAAGTCCCGATGCCGCTGGCCTTAAGCTGTTTAAATTCATCGATACTTAAAGGCGCGCAATTAATATTGACCCTTTTAATTTTATCCTTACCGCTTCCGGCGCTGTATATGGCTTGCACCGCTTCCGTATAATAGCTGACCCCGGATTTGCCTGCGGGAGCCTTTTCTCCGCACACCATGAGTATCCTTTTGTGCCCGCGCTTGAGCAGCCATTCGGCTTGCTCTCCGATCTCCGGGATAGCCAGCGCTTTACGCTTAAGCGCCAGATTATCCGCCTTAAACGCGCAATAAAGACAGTTATTCGCGCACAGATTGCTGATATAAAGCGGAGCAAACAATACTACCCTCCTGCCGTAAATCGCATCTTTAACGAAGCTGGCGGCGGCGAATATTTTCTGGAGGTCCTGCGGATCCTTAACGGACAATAACGCCGCAGACTCCGCAAGCGTCAAACGTTTAAGCGACCTGGCTTTGTCCAAAATTTGATCTAATCGGCGACGGTCAAATTTAGCCGCATCCGTCAATAAATTATTTATCTTTTCCGCATTTATATATTTCATCTTTAATTTAAGGTTAGGCGAATTTATTCCTTCTTCCCCAGCGCCGCGCAGGTTTCGTCTTTGCTTAAGCCAGACTTCACCGAAACTCCTTCGATCTTTCCAAGCTTCCCGGTCATTGCCCCTAATTCATCGGTAGAAGCATCCACGATCACCACAATCACGCTGTGCTCCCTCTTGACATGCGGGATCCCCATCCGGCCGATAATCAAATCGCCGAATTCGGTTAATACTTTGTTCACCTGAGGCGCAGTTTTCTTACGGTTATGCACGATCATCCCGACAAAACCTAGACGCTTCTCCATATTAGCCTCCATAGACAGTGGTTGACTACACCTGACGCATAGTGGAATCGCGCCAATGTGCTTCCGCAAGCAAAATCCCAACCTCTATTTTGCAATTTCTCCTGCATAAAGGTTGGGATTCTAAATTATTATCCCCCTTGGATTCAGAGCCAAAGCTCCTTACCGCAGGAATATATTGCTGCGCGTTTTAGCGCAGGATTAATTTATTTAGCGTAAACCGGCCGCGCATGGTAATGCGTATGCAGCAGGTGTTCCGCTTTCTCGCTTAAAGGCGCCCCTAAAAATTCCTTATACAGCTGCTGCACAAAAGGATTTTCATGTGAACAGCGCTGTTTAGAGCTTTTATCATCCTGATAAATTCCCGCGGCGCGTTTTGCCCGCAGCTCATCGGTTACCCCGTAAGGCTGCCCGCCGCCGCCGACACATCCGCCCAGGCAGGCCATGACTTCGATAAAATGAAAAGGCATCTCTTTATTATTTTTTTCCGCTTCCCTGACCTGGTCCAACACATACTCCACGTGATTTAAACCGTGGGCAACCGCGACGCGGATCCTTTTACCGTTGATCGGGATCTCGGAAACTTTCACCCCGTCCAGGCCGCGAATCTGGTTCAACTCGACCTTTTCCATGTTTTTGCCGTTAAGTAAAAAGTAAGCGGTCCTTAATGCCGCCTCCATTACCCCTCCGGTTGCTCCGAAAATTACCCCGGCTCCGGTATAATCCCCCAATAAATGATCCGGGTTTTCATCCGGCAGATTTACAAAATCTATCCCCGCCTGCTTGATCATTCTGGCTAATTCCCGGGTAGTCAGCGCCACATCCACATCCTGGCTGCCGGAAGCATACATCTCTTCACTGCGGATGATCTCATTCTTCTTCGCCGTGCAAGGCATGATCGAAACTACCACGATCTTTTTAGGATCGATATTATTCTTTTCCGCGTAATAGGTCTTGGATAAAACCCCGACGATTTCATGCGGGGATTTACAGCTGGAAAAATGATCGATCATGTCCGGATGGAATTTTTCCATAAAATCCACCCAACCCGGGCAGCAGGAAGTGATCAAGGGAAGGTGGCCCTTACCCTTCTGCAACCTTTGGATAAATTCATTGGCCTCCTCCATGATCGTCACGTCGGCGCCGAAATTCGTATCGAAAACCGCTTTAAATCCCAGCCGGCGAAGTAAAGCGTAAAGTTTCTTGGTTAAGTTCGTTCCCAAAGGATAGCCGAAAGCTTCCCCGATCGCTACCCTGACTGCCGGAGCGATCTGGACCACGCAATGTTTATCCTGGTCCTGCAATAATTCCCAAACCCTTGCCGTCTCATCCAGCTCCACGATCGAACCGGTCGGGCAATGGTTAGAGCATTGGCCGCAGCGGATGCAGGGAGAATCCGCCAGCTTTATATCTCCGGCCGGGGAAATCCGGGTGCAAAAACCTCTCTCCAAAAATGAAAGCGCCCAAACATTCTGCATCTCCTGGCAGACTTTAACGCATCTTCCGCAGCGGATACATTTCTGCGGGTCAAGCACGATCGTGCGGGTAGAATCATCCTTGGGCACATCCGGCAGGAATTTCTGAAAAGACTCCTGGCGGATGCCGAAATCCGCTACCAGCGTCTGTAACTCGCAGTTGTTGTTCCTGCCGCACTGCAGGCAGTCATTCGGGTGGTTGGAAAGGATCAATTCCAGCACGGTGCGGCGCACCGCAACGATCTCCGGGTCATGGGTAGTGATCTCCATCCCCTCCTCTAACGGCGTACAGCAGGCGCGCAGCATTTTCGGCGTCCCCTTGATCCTGATAATGCATAGACCGCATCCGGCGCCGGGAGGCAGGTCCGGGTGCTTACAAAGGGTGGGGATCTTGATCTGGGCTTTTTTAGCCGCGTCCAGAATGGATACCCCCTCATCCACCTCCACCGCTATATTATTGATCTTTCCTTTAACCATTTAATTACTCCTTAAAAATAGCATTGAATTTACAGACTTCATAACATTTACCGCAACGCACGCAGGTTTTCGGGTCGACAAAAAATCCTTTTTCCTTGTCTCCCTCGATGGCGTTAACCGGACAGTTGATTACGCAAACCCGGCAGCGTTTGCATTTTTCCTGGATCACGTTGTAATTAAGCAGGTGCTTACATTTATGCGAGCGGCATTTTTTATTGACGATGTGATCCTTGTATTCTTCCTCAAAATAGCGGATCGTGGAAACTACCGGGTTTGCCGCGGTCTGGCCCAAAGCGCACAGGGAGGCTTTTTGCATCGCTACGGCAATCCGCTTCAAACTATCCAGGTCCGTAAGTTCCCCCCGGCTTTCGGTAATTTTATTCAGCAGATTCAACATCTGATACCCGCCGATCCGGCAGGGCACGCATTTGCCGCAGGATTCATCCACGCAAAAACCCAGGTAAAACTTTGCGATATCCACCATGCAATCGTCCTCATCCATGACGATCATTCCGCCTGAGCCCATGATCGAACCCAGCTTCTGCAGGTTTTCATAATCTACCGGGGTGTCTAAATATTCTTTCGGGATGACCCCTCCGGAAGGCCCTCCGGTTTGGATCGCCTTTAACCCCTTACCGGAAAACATCCCTCCGCCGATATCAAAAACAATCTCTCTTAAAGTGATCCCCATCGGCACTTCCACTAACCCGGAATTTTTCACTTTTCCGGTGAGCGCGAACACTTTGGTGCCTTTTGATTTCTCGGTCCCGATGGAAGCATACCAGGCGCCCCCCTTTAAAATTATCGGGGGGATATTGGCCAGAGTCTCGACGTTATTGATCGCCGTGGGCTTTCCCCATAAACCTTTTACCGAAGGATACGGCGGCCGCGGACGGGGAGTCCCGCGCCTGCCTTCGATGGAAGCGATCAACGCGGTTTCTTCGCCGCAGACAAATGCCCCGGCCCCTAAACGGATATCGACCTCAAAACTGAAACTGCTGCCGAAAATATTTTTTCCCAAAAATCCGCAGTCGTAAGCCTGTTTTAAAGCCTTTTCGATCCTTTCCACCGCCAGCGGATACTCGGCGCGCACATAGAAATACCCTTTGGAAGCTCCGATCGCGTATCCGGCCAGGATCAATCCTTCGATCACCGAATGCGGATCTCCCTCAAGCACCCCGCGATCCATATACGCTCCGGGATCTCCCTCATCGGCATTACAGATTACGTATTTTTGCGCCTCCGGGGTCTCCCGGGTCAACTTCCATTTTAACCAAGTGGGGAATCCCGCCCCGCCCCTCCCCCTTAAGCCGCTTTTTTTCAATTCCTCGATCACCTGCTCCGGCTGGTAATCATTGATTGCCTTAGCCAAAGCCCGGTAACCGTCCTTGGCGATATATTCGTCGATATTTTCCGGGTCGATCTCCCCGCAGTTACGCAAAACAATGCGCAGCTGTTTGGGCTCGGGTTGGTATAATAATTCCTTGATCACCTGACCGTCCCTGACCGTCTTATCGACGATATTTTTTAGATCCTTTTCCTGCACATTGGCATAAATTATATTTTCTTCGGGAAACTTGACTACCAGCCCCTGGCCGTAGATCCCGATATCGGCGACCCTGACCACCTGAACCTTGCCCTCCAATGCGTTTTCGCGCAGGATGTTCGAAAAGTGGACATAAAAATCCTGGGTCGTATCCTGGTTTACAGCGGTATCTTTGATAAAAACGATCTTGGCGCCCATTTTAATTTACCTCTTTGTCCTTAATTCGTAGATGGAATCTTTTACCAGCGCATTACCGCACACATGTTTATCTAAAATCTTGATTACCCCTTCTTTATCCACCTTGCCGTAAATCACATCCGGCAGGCCTTTGACGCGCACCTCTACCGACGGCTCGGAATAACACATCCCCTGGCAGCCGCATTTTTTCACCTGGATATTCAGGTTTCTTTTCTTGATCTCTTCGACAAAAAGCGCATATACTTTATCCGCCCCGGCGGCGATCCCGCAGGTACTCATCCCGACTTTGATCCAGTCTTTACCGTCATCGGCGTGCGCCGTTTTTATTCTCTCCAAATCTTTTGGCGTAAGTTTTCCCATTTTATACCTCTGGTTTATGTTCGGCGTATTCGGAAAGGATCCCCATTACCTGGTTTTTCTGCACTTTGCCGTAAATTTTATCATCAATCTTGATCACCGGAGCCAGCCCGCAGCAACCCAGGCAGCGGACCACATCCAGCTGGAAAAGGCCGTCTTTGGTGGTTTGCCCCTCCTCGATATTCAGCAGGGTTTTAATTTCATTCAGCAGGATAGCCGAACCTTTTAAATAACAGGCGGTCCCCAGGCACAAAGAGATCGTATGTTTGCCGGGAGCTTCCAGTTTAAAAAAATTATAGAAGGTAATCACTTCGTAGATCCTGGCCAGCGGGGCATGTAAAACCCGGGAAAGCTCCAAAGCCGCCGGGCGCGGGACATAGCCGTAATAATTCTGCAGCTCATGCAGGATCATGATCAAATTCCCTTCTTTATCCTTCCACTTCTCGACCAGGCTGGCGACCTCTTCCTGCATGCTCTTTTTTTCTTCGATCATTTTATTTTTCCTTAGCTTTAGCGGGTCTTCTCCGCCACATTGACGAAATAAATCAGGTTTTCCAGTTCGATCTCTAAATTTACGTTATTGACAATACTTCCCTCGGGGGTTTTAAGCCCCAGGGGGGCAAAATTCAACACCCCTTTGATCCCCGCCGCGCAAATCAGATCCACGGCCTGCTGGGCGGCGATATCCGGAACCGCCAGGATCGCGATGCGGATCTGGTTGGTCTTTATAAAAGCCCTGGCTTCCTCTAACGGATAAACCGGAACAGGGTTAGAACGGTTGATCTTGGCCGGGTCGATATCGAATCCGGCGACTATCTTTATCCCTTCTTTTTCAAACCCGCGGTAACGCATCAGGGCGCTGCCGATATGCCCTGCTCCGATCACGATCACTTTCTGCAGCTGGTCTTTGCCCAGGATACTGTTTAATTTCTCCAGCAGCGAATCGATCTGGTAGCCGCCTTTTTTATTCCCGCTGATACCGAAAATCGAAAAATCTTTTCTCACCTGGGAGGCGGTCCCCCCCACGGCATCCGCCAGGTTATCTGAGAAAACTTTCACAAAACCCAGGTCCTGCAGCCTATAAAGAGCGTTTTTATACCGGGAAAGCCGGATAATGCAATTCTTATTGGTAATCATATTGTTCTATTTTTCACAATAACAACACAAATATACCAAAAACCTCACTGCTTGTCAAGAGTATATTTTTAATTATTACGCTAAAAGAATGGTCGCCTGATTCTGCAAAACTTCCAGGAATCCTCCGGAGGATAAGTCGATTGCGGTGGTGCCGCCTTCTGGGGTGCGTACGGTAATCTTACCGTTCACCAGCTTAGCCACGATCGGGGCGTGGTCGGCCAAAACCCCCAAATAACCCCATACCGAGGGCACGGTCAAAGAGACAACCTTTCCTTCATATACTACCTTGTCCCGGGAATAAATGCCTACCTGAAAAGATTTAGTGAACATATTATTTATTCTCGAACAGCTGCTTATTTTTCTCTATCGCTTCCTCGATCGTACCGACCAGGTAAAAAGACTGTTCATGCAACGCATCCACCTGTCCCTCGATGATCATTTTTACCCCCTTGATCGTATCCTCCAACTTTACATACTTGCCGGGGGTACCGGTAAAATTTTCCGCCACAAAAAACGGCTGGGAGAAAAATCTTTGCACCTTACGCGCCCGTTGTACGGTCAACTTGTCCTCATCGGATAATTCATCGATCCCCAAGATAGAAATAATGTCCCGGAGGTCTTTATAACGCTGGAGGATTTTCTGCACCGCTAAAGCGGTGTTATAATGCTCCTCCCCCAGGAGGCGCGGGTCCATGATCCGGGAGTTTGAATCCAGGGGGTCTACCGCCGGATAAATTCCCAACTCGGCGATTTGCCTGGATAAAACGATTTTTGCGTCCAGGTGGGCAAACACCGCCGCCGGAGCCGGGTCAGTCAGGTCGTCGGCCGGAACATAAACCGCCTGGATAGAGGTGATCGAGCCGTCCCGGGTAGAAGCAATCCGCTCCTCAAGCTGGGCGACCTCCGTAGAAAGATTGGGCTGATAACCAACCGCCGAAGGCATCCTGCCCAAAAGCGTAGAAACCTCCGAACCGGCCTGAATATAACGGTATACATTATCGATAAAAAGCAGCACATCTTTTCTTTCCTGGTCGCGGAAATATTCCGCCATGGTGAGCGCGGACAAACCCACACGCAAGCGGGCACCCGGAGGTTCATTCATCTGCCCGAAGACTAAAGCGCTGTTTTTTACCACGCCGGAAGCATTTAATTCCAACCAAAGCTCATTTCCTTCGCGGGTCCGTTCTCCGATACCGGCAAAAACCGACACCCCGCCATGCTCGGTTGCAATGGTGCGGATCAATTCCATGACGATTACAGTTTTGCCTACGCCGGCGCCCCCGAATAAACCGACCTTGCCGCCCTTAGGGATCGGGGCTAATAAATCGATGACCTTTAAGCCGGTCTCCAAAATATTTTCTATCGGCAGCTGCTCTTCAAAATTCGGAGAACCGCGGTGGATGGGGTTGCGCATTTGAGGATTTTCCAATTCCCCTTTTCCGTCAATGGTTTCCCCCAAAAGATTGAAGATCCTGCCTAAGGTTTGTTTACCGATCGGCACGGTAATCGGGCTGCCGGTGTCGGTAGCCTTCATTCCGCGAACCAGCCCGTCCGTAGACCCAAGCGCGATGCAGCGCACGGTATTGTCCCCGATATCCTGGGCGACCTCAAGGGTAAGGTCAATACTGCCTTCTTTAATTTTGATCGCGTTTAAAAGCTGCGGCCCCTGGTTTTCCGGGAACCGGATATCTACGCTGGGACCGATAATTTGAAGTACGTTTCCTTCTGCCATAAGTGCTCCATTAGTTTTTATGTTAAGTAACGGATGCGATTGTCGCACTTCCGCTAGGGGGGCACCCCCATATATTTATTTAATGCTAATTTATTATCCGCTTCTTAAAGCTTCTGCTGAAGAAGTAATCTCTAAAATGTCCTGGGTAATCCCTGCCTGGCGGACTTTATTCCTGAAAAGCACCAGCCCGTCCAAAAGTTCTTTGGCATTATCCGTAGCCGTCTTCATTGAAACAGTCCTGGCCGCGTGCTCGCTGGTCAAGGATTCCAGCAAAACAAGCTGCAGTTTAACCTTAAGATACTGCGGAATCAGGTCTGCCAGGATGCTTGCCAGATCCGGCTCCGCGATATACTCGATCGCCTTGCCCGGCCGGGGTGGAATGCTCAAAAACTGCTCCAGCACCGGTTTCTGGATCAACGAATTTTTAAAATAGGTATAAGCCAGATGAACCGATCCGGCCTGGCCGCTTAAAAATAAATCACTTAACTGCTGCGTGGTTTTATCGCAAAAATCCGGATCGAATTTTCCGTTCAATCCGGTGTAGGTATTCAGTATTTCCACGGGCCTATTCTTAAAATAACTTGCTCCTTTTTGCCCGATTAAGATCAATTTGATTTTTTTGGCTTTATTTTTCTCCAAAAACTCCTGGGCCAAGCTCATTACATTCTGGTTATACAGCCCGCATAATCCGTTATCGGCGGCAAAAAGCACCAGGATACTTCCGGGCACATCCTCCCTTTGATTGAAATATCCGGAGGGAGCCCTTCCCGAAGCATTAGCCAAATCATGCATCAAATTCTCTAATCTCGCCGCGTATGGCCGCAGCGCCAGGAGGCGCGCCTGGATCCGGTTGAGCTTAACTACCGAAATCATCTGCATCGCCCCGGTCACTTTTTTGGTGTTTTCTACGCTGCGGATGCGGTTTTTTATCTGTTTGATCGATTGCGACATTTAAACCCCGGCTGTCTAAGGATTGGCTAAAAATTCTTTTTTAAACTCCGCGAGCAAGGCGTCCAATTTTTCCTTTAAGCTTTGGTCTAAATCATTTTTCGAGACGACCTCTGCCTGAATTTGCGGATATTTTTTCTCGATAAAGACATCCAGTTGTTGCTCAAATTTTTTAACCGCCGCCGCCGGTAAATCATCCAAATAGCCGTTTGTTCCGGCATAGATAATGATTATCTGCTTGGCTGTCTCCTGCGGTTCATACTGGGACTGCTTTAAGACTTCCACCATTCTTTCCCCGCGGGTCAGCTGGGCACGGGTATTTTTATCCAAGTCCGTACCGAATTGTGTAAAGGTTACCAATTCCCGGTATTGCGCCAAATCCAATCTTAATTTTGAGGCTACCTGGCGCATCGCTTTACTCTGGGCCTTGCCTCCGACACGGGAAACGGATAAACCCACGTTTACCGCCGGCCGGATACCGGCATAAAATAAATCACTTTCCAGATAGATCTGTCCGTCAGTGATCGAAATGACATTGGTGGGGATATAGCTGGAGATATCCCCGGCCTGGGTTTCGACAATCGGGATCGCGGTAATTGAGCCGCCGCCCAAAGTATCATTTAATTTGGCGCTGCGCTCCAATAACCGGGAATGCAGGTAAAAAATATCTCCCGGATAAGCTTCCCTTCCCGGAGGCCGGCGCAGCAATAAGGACAGCTGGCGGTAAGCCTGGGCGTGTTTAGAGAGATCATCATAAATTACCAGGACATGTTTTCCGGAATACATCAGCTCCTCGGCCATCGCCGTGGCGGAATAAGGCGCCAGATACTGCAGGCTGGCGGAAGCCCGGCTGGAAGCGCTGACAATAGTGGTATACTCCATCGCCCCGTACTTCTTCAAGGTTTCATTTACCGCCACCACGCTGGATAATTTCTGCCCGATAGCGCAATAAATACAATAAACGTCTTTGCCTTTTTGGTTAATGATCGTATCCAGGGCAATGGCGGTTTTTCCGGTCTGGCGGTCTCCGATGATCAATTCCCGCTGCCCGCGGCCGATGGGAGTCATAGCGTCAACCGCTTTGATCCCGGTCTGCAAAGGCTGGTTCACCGGCTGGCGCTCGACGACATTCGGAGCGCTGGATTCAACCGGACGGAACTTCTGCGTATTGATCGCGCCTTTTCCGTCAATCGGCCGGCCCAAGCCGTTAACCACTCTGCCGACCAGCGCCGCGCCTACCGGCACCTGGACGATCTTGCCGGTACGCTTGACGATATCCCCTTCGCGGATATTTTTATCCGGATTATCGGTACCGAAAATTACCACCCCGGCGGTATCTTCTTCCAGGTTCAATACCATTCCCATGATATTGTCGGAAAATTCCACCAACTCACCCATCATTACGTCATCCAGCCCGTAAATCCTGGCGATGGTATCGCCGACCTGGATGACCGTACCAATAGACTCGGTGTGCAAGTGGGACTTATATTTCTCTAATTCTTTTTCGATTATTGAAGTAACTTCTTCCGGCCTTAAAACCATTTTTGTATTCTCCTAAGCAAGCTTAAAGATCATCGGGCGGATCAACCCATTTCCAGGGCGGTTAGCCTGCCCCTTAATTCCAAAAGCCGTTTTTTTATCGAGCCGTCCAGGATCGTATTCCCCACCACCACCTGCACCCCGCCCAATAAACTCCCGTCCAAATCTATGTAAAACCGTAAATTCTGTTTAAACCTTTTTCTTAAAGCTTCCTGGATCCTTTCGATCAGCTCCAGCTCCAAAGGGAAAGCGGTTTTCAGCACCACGTCCAGCTGCCCCTGGTGGCTGTATTTTACGCGAAGGTATTCGGCAACGTCCGGTAAAATATCAAAACGTTTTTTTTCCAAAAGCAGTTTCAGGAAATTACGGATATCCTCGCAGATGCCGTCCCGCACCACTTCGTCGATGATCGCGCACTTCTCGAGATAAGAGATCTCCGGGTTATCCATCAGGTCTTTAAGCCCGGGGTTATCGCGGAGGATCTTCTTCACCGCGGCCAGATCGACCAGTGCTTTATCCGTCCCGCAATTAGCGCGGGAAAAATTTAAGAATGCCTCAGCGTACCGGGAAACTAAAACTTTATTTCTGATCATCCCTGGATACCTCTTCAATGAACTCCTCGACGATTTTGCGGTCCGCCTCGCCGGTGAGCTTTTCCTGGATCAGACTTTGCGCTGCCCCCAGGGCAATATCCACGATTTTTTCCTTAAGCTGCTCCTGGGCCTTGGAGACCTCGTATTTTACCTGTTTGCGGGCGTCAGTAATAATATCCTGCGCCTCCTCGTGGGCTTTTTTGCGCATCTGGGCATTGAGTTCTTTGCCCTCGGCGATCGCCGCGTCGATCTTTGCCTGGGCCTGCGCGCTGATCGTGGAGAGCTTAGACTCGTAATCCTCCTTCAGCCGGGTGATCTCCTGTTTGGTATTCTCGATTTCCCCAAGCTCAGAGCTTATCTTTTCCTTGCGCTGATCCAAAAGCCCCAGGATCTTTTTCCAGGCAAAAACCCGGAGCAAGAACAAAAGCAGGAAAAAACTCACGATTTGCGCCAGAATTTCACTGCCGCTGAGCATCTTTAACAGTTCCACGACTTAAGCCCCCGAAAAATTAGTCCAGCCGCAAAGGTTAGAAAAACCACTCCCTGGCTTGACCTTACCCGTTAAATTTTATTTACCGGCGTACATAAAAGCAAATACCAAAACATAAATAGTAATCGCTTCGATGAAGGCGCAGCCGATGATCATGTTCGTCATGATCTTATTGGATGCCTCCGGCTGCCTGCCGATCGCTCCCATTGCCGCCGCCACCGCGATCCCTAAACTGATTGCCGAGGCAAAAGCCGCCGCGCCCAGAGCCACCGCTACACCGATATCCATTATTGCTTTTGAATCCATTTTTTCCTCCTTAATGAGCAGACGACTTACGGAAGCGCCAGCGACGTAAGTCGTAGGCCGCCAGGCCGTCTGCGAATTAATTTCGCCGAATGCGTCAAAATTCCAGAGAATTTTGACGCAGCTTCTGAGGCGAAAGTTTCCTTAAAAAAATACACCCCTATTTCGGTAATACCCCTTGTTCCGCAGATTCTTCTTCGTGCTCTTCCAAAACCAAAGCGAAATAAATTGTGGTTAACAGGCAAAAAACCGAAGCCTGGACAATCGAAGTTAAAACCCCCATCAACATATTAAAAAGCAAAAGCGGCAAACCCTTAATCCCGAACCCGGCAAGCAAGGCGATCAAAGTTTCATCCCCCCACATATTGCCGCGCAAACGCAAAGAAAGGCTGATCGGCCGGATCAATTCGGTAAGGATATGTAAAACCAGCATGAATAACGGCATAATGATCGTAAAAGCCAATGCCCCGCGCTGCTTCCCTGCCAAATGGTCGAGATAACCCAAAAATCCTAATTCTTTTATCGCGGTATACTGCACGTAACAAAATACGCATAAAGCAAGCGCCAGGGTCGTCGACCAGCTGGAAGTAGAGGCTTTCATGAACGGGATCAACCCGGAAAGGTTCATCGCCAGGATATAAATGAACAGGGTGCCGATAAAAGGAGTGAATTTCCTACCCCGGGGGCCCATGATCCCGCAGACAAAACTATCCATTCCGCCGACGATCAACTCCGCCAGCGCCTGCATCCTTGCCGGGACGATGCTTCTTTTCCGGCAGGCCAGGAAAAAGAATCCGCTCAAAACCAGGACAATAATCAGGGAAAAACTCACGTTTTCCCAGTGATAAATGAACTTAAGAAAACTGTTGCCCGGAAACCTGGCGCTAAGCAACCCCAAAATATTCGGTAATTCCGGTACCCCTGCTTCGCTCATTTTTTATTCACCCTGATTATTGCCCTGACGATCTTGACCACTTCGGTCACCGCCGCCAGGAAACCAAGAATAACCCCTAAAATCACGCAATAAGAAGACAGATGAAAACGCCCGACTAAAAATGTGCCTACGAAATAACCGGTAAGCGGCCCGGCAGCCAGCATGAACGGGATGAAAGTGACAAAACCGACGACTTTTATCCCTTTAAATAACTCTTCTTTGGGCATAAGTCCCCAATAAAAAAATGACGTCATATATCCAATTTTGGATTTAAGACGTCGCCGTGCTATTCAATACCGCTACCTCTGTGTAGGCTGATAATAAGTTATGCTATCATAAATTGTTTACTTGTCAAATACTCTTTGTAATCCTTGCGGTTTTAATTTCCCAAATCCGTCGGTCCGCGCCCGAAGGATTTAAGCATGGCCAGCGCTTCCCGGACCTGCTGGGCGACGGTTTGATCGGCGTGGGCACGGTGAGGGTAAATCGTATAGAGGGAACGGTATTTTAAAGGGGTGACATTGATCATGATCGAATTGCCCCCGGAAATCAAACCATTCTGCCTGGCTTGCGGAGAAAGCGTTTCATAAGCGGTAGTGATCAGGATTTTTGTTTTGGCCGGAAAGATTATCCTGGCCAGAGCCAAAACCCCCAGCACTGCTTCTTCGGAAGGCGCCGGGTGCTTAGCCAGAGGGGTGAACGGATGCGGTAAAAACGGGCCGAAACTCAGCATTTCCGCGTGCAGGGAGGCCGCCAGATTGATATCATTCACTGAATCTGCTTCCGTGGATCCGGGAAGCCCGATCAGTCCGCCGGTGATGATCAAGTATCCCATCCGGTAAGCGGCTTGTAAATGCTTGATCCGGGAATCCAGAGTATCTCCGGGATGAATCTTTTTATAAAGCGCCGGATTAGAAGTTTCAAAGCGCAGCAAAAGCCCGCGGGCGCCTGCGGCATACAGCTTACGCAATCCCGGGATGCCGACCTCCCCGAAACTGATAAAAATAAGCACGGGAAACCGCTGCCTTATCTTTTTGACGATCTCTGCCAGCTCTTCGACCGTATAACCGCACCCTTCCCCCGATTGCAGAACCAGGGATTTAAAACCGAATTTATTCACTGCCTCCCCGGCCGCCGCGATTATTTCCCCGACACTCATCCGGTACCGCACCGGGCCGCTGGGGGCGGAGATCCCGCAATAAGCGCATTGCCTGACGCAAATATTGGATATTTCCAGGATCCCGTGCACGCAGCAGGAATTATTGTGGAACTTTTGCCGCAGGTAATTAGCGGTACGCCGCAGCAAGAATTGCGCCTGCGGGTCTTTAAGCCTCAAAAGGAACAGCGCTTCCGCTTTAGAAAGCTTGCCGCTATTCCGCGCTTTCTCCAGGATCCGCTGCAATTTAAGGTCGGAGCTGTTGTCATTAGCTTTTAACGCCGCCGACTCGGCATCCAGTTTCCTTAGCTGGAAAAAAACATCTTTCCAGGCTTTCAGGGTTTTTTGCGCCTGCGCGGGTGAGATTTTTTCGACCACGTAACCGCCCTGCGCGTAGATGTAATCCCCGGGAGAAAGCTTGACGAATTCGCAGTAGGCCTGCTTGCGCTCGCCGAAATATGAGATCGTGGCGACCCCCTTACGCACCTCCTCCACCAAAGCCGGTATGGTATAACACATAACTGTTTCCTTTGTCTGCGAAGCCCCTGGACTAAAGTCCGGGCTTCCTCCCCCTCAGGAAATCCTCCGGGTAAAACCCAAGGATTTCCAACCGGGGATTAAATAAAATCCTTAAGCGCTTGGGCTATTTCTTTACAGGCGGCTGCGGAAGATTTATGGATCTGCGCCGACACCTTCCCGCAAAATTCCGTAGACCCGGGCTGGATCCCCAGCAGAAAAGTTTCGCAGCCGATAGACTGGTGCAGGTAATCCCGGAGTATCCCGACCGGGACCCGGTGGGTGGAAAAAGAAACCCGGTCCTCGGCGCACAGATTGACCATCTTCACCGTTCCGGTAGCCAGGCCCAGGTCAACTGCGTCGATCACCAGAAGATGTGTAGGCTTGAATTTTTTTATCTGGCCGGTGAGATTCTCCGGAGCGGTCTCTCCCAGAAAAACCCTGACCCGCCCTTTTTTTTTGTTTTCCTTGAAAATTTTTTTAAGTTTTCCGCAAATGATCAGGCCGGCGGCGTCATCGGCGCGCAGCGGCGAACCGACGCCCAGGATGGCGATCTTTTTGGCTGTTCTAAGATTATGCTTTAGGCTGTTCTTTATTTGCGGCATTCAGGATAACCTTAAGCTGGGCGGGATCCAGCTTGGCAAGTTCAAAGTCGGCGGTGATTTCCAGGGCTTTTTTCAGGCAGGAATCTACGCATTGGCCGCAATAGATACATCTGGCTAAATTAACTTCCGCCTCAAATTGTTTCTCCCCGGTCTTTCTGATCTCGATTGCCCCCGAAGGGCAGTCGCGCATGCACATTTTACAGCCGATGCAGGCGGAAGGATTGAATTTTAACTTTCCCCGGAAACCCTCCGGCATTCCCGAGCCGTCCGCCGGATAATTCCCGGTGATCGGTTTTTTAAAAAATGTCTTTATCAGCAGCTTTGCGATCTTACCGGGCCTTTTCATCTTGGGAGCACCGCCTTAAAAATCAGGTTAAGAATGACCTGCAGGAACGCCAAAGGAGCCAGGAATCGCCAGCAAAAACTGATCATCTGGTCCAGGCGCAGCCGCGCGAACAACAGGCGCAGGAAAGTAATGATCACGATAATAAACAATACCTGGAGCAGGTAGAAAGGAAAGATCAGCGCCGGCCACAGGTTAAGGCCGAACGGCAGAAACACCGCCGCCAGCAAAGACGCCCCGACGATCATTTCGATATTAAAAGAGGTGCGGATAAGCGCCAGGAGCCTTCCGTTATATTCGGTAAAACTTCCGGCGACGATCTCGGTTTCCGCTTCCGGGATATCGAAAGGGACCTTCTCCAGCTTGCCCAGGAAACAGATCAGGGCCACGCCAAACCCGATAATATTGCAAAACCAGTAACCCAGGTGGCGGCTGTAAAAAGCGACCATACCGCTTAACGACCAGGTATCGGCTAACAACGCCGAAGCTAAAATAACTAAAAAGAGCGGCACCTCATAAGCAAATAGCTGCGTCAAGCTTCTCACCGCTCCGATCATCGAATAAACCCCCCGGGAATACCAGCCCCCGAGAAAGTAAGTAAATGTCGGCAGGGTCAAAAGGTATAAAACCACGATCACATCCCCGTTAAAGGAAAAAGCCGATCTCTCCGCCAGAGTAGGGATATAAAGTATAGAGACCGATGAAGCGGTAAGGGCCAAGACAGGCATCAACTTAAACACTTTGATATCCGCTTCTTCCGGGATAATCTCTTCTTTACTGACCAGCTTAATAAAATCCGCCAGCGGCTGGAACCAGGGAGGCCCGATCCGGTTTTGAAACCGGGCGCAAAGCTTCCGGTCGATAAATTCGCCGCAAAGGCCGAAGACAAAGAGAAACAACACTCCCGGAAAGATTAAAATTTGAAATAATGCTTTAAGCATAATTTTTAAAAACCCTAAATCCTAAACCCTAAATCCTAAACAAACCCAAAACTCAAAATCCAAAATTCCAAACGAAACCTTAGGGTTTCAGGTTTTGGATTTTGGATTTGTTTAGAGTTTAGTGTTTTGAGTTTAGAGTTTATCTGCACTTTTATAGGTGTAATTTTTTGGATAATTTTTTATTCAAGGCGGTAAAATCTACCCCCTGCTGTTTATACCACTCTATCCCTTTGAGCCGGATCGTTTCCCAGATCACGGTATTACTTTTTTTTGTCTGCGTATCCCTCAGGGCGATCAACCTGTCGGTGCAGGAAAAACAGGGATCGATGGCGGCAATCACGATGGGCATATCCGCCAGGTACCGGTCTTCAAGCATTTTGGAAACCGACTGCACATTCGCCAGGGTCGGCGCCCTTACTTTTACCCGGTCCGGTTTTTCCGTGCCGTTGGAGCGCACATAATGCACATCCTCCCCGCGCGGCGCTTCATAGCGGCTCAACACCTCTCCCGCCGGGATCTTGCGCGGAACCCTGACGGTAATCGGCCCGTCCGGGATTTTGGCGATCACCTGGCGCACCAGGCTGAAGGACTCGATCAATTCCCCCAAACGCACCAGAGTGCGGCCGTAAACATCGCAGTTATCTACGCTGATCACTTTAAAATCTAATTCCCCGTAGGCCGCGTAAGGATCATCTTTACGCGTATCCCGGGCGATCCCTGATGCCCGGCCGGTGGGCCCCACCGCTCCTAAGCTTATGGCGTCTTCGTGAGATAAAACCCCCACTCCCTGTAAACGTTTAAGCAGGGTGGTTTCTTTTGTCGCCAGATCAATGTAGTATTTTGTCTGTTTTTCCAGCGTGTCGATCGCTTTTAAAACTTCTTCTTTTTGCTTAACGCTGACATCCCGCCTGACCCCGCCGATAGTATTGATCCCGTAATTTACCCGGTTACCGGTAAGCTTGGCCAACAGGTCCATCACTACTTCCCGGTCCCGCCAGGTATACATCAGCAGGGTATCAAAACCGATCTCATGCCCGGCCACCCCTAACCATAAAAGATGGCTGTGGATGCGCTCGAGCTCAGCGATCAGGGTGCGGATATATTTAGCGCGCGCCGGGATTTCCACTCCGGCGATCTCCTCCACTGCCTGCACAAAAGCGGTAGAATGGGAATGCGAACAGATCCCGCAAACCCGCTCGATCAGGTAAACTCCCTGGGTATAAGTTCTTTCCTCGCAGGCCTTTTCAATGCCGCGGTGATTATAACCTAACCTGACGCTGGAAGCGGTTATTTTCTCTCCGCGCAGAGTGATCAAAAAACTCTCCGGTTCTTTTAATGCCGGATGCTGCGGCCCGATCGGGACAATTACATCTCCATATTTATGCATTTTGCGCCTCCTTGGCCGAGGTCGGCCCTTTCCAATCCTTGCGTAACGGATACTCTCCCTTGGGCCAGTCATCGGAAAGCGGATAACGCTGTCCCGGGGCAAGCCCGTCCACCTTGATCCCTAATAAATCCATCAGCTCCCTTTCGTAAATATCGGCGCTGGGGCAGTAACCAGTGATGGTTTTTACCTGTGGATTTTCTTTTTCTAAAAGTACTTTTAAATTCAATACGATTGCCCCATCCCGGTTAAGATGATAGATCACTTCAAAACCGTCCCCGCGGTCAAGCCCGGTAACCGCCGAAAGCGCCGTGAAATTCATCTTCTTCAGCGCGTGGGCAAATACCGCTTCGAATTTATCCAAGGGGACCTGCGCGAAAATCCGCCCCTTGCGTGTAATACTGACCGCGTCTTTAAGGAAAGAAAATTTATCTTCCAATTCCTGCTTTATCTGTTCTTCATTCATTTTTTGCCTCCGGATTTACGTTCTTTTGTTTCCAGGCTGCGCAAAAGTTTCACCACCCCGTCAATGATCGCTTTGGGGCTGGCCGGGCAACCCGGGATATACGCGGAAACCGGGATCACCGAATTTATTCCCCCGGCCACGTTATAACAGCCATTAAACACGCCTCCGCTGCAGGCGCAGCTGCCGATGGCCACCACGAATTTGGGCTCAGGCATCTGTTCGTATATCCGCACCAACCGGCTTTCGATCTGCTTGGTCACCGGGCCGGAGCACAAAAGCACATCGGCGTGGCGCGGAGTAGCTTTGAGCACTACCCCGAAACGTTCCAGATCATAACTGGGGGTAAGGGCGGCAATGATCTCGATATCGCAGGCGTTGCAGGCGCCGGTATTAAAATGCAAAACCCAGGGTGATTTAAGGCGCGACCAGTTGATTATTTTAGAAATCATTCCCATGTTATTTCCTTAGTAAAATTAAAAGGCCGATGACCGCGGCAAACACATAAACCAGCGCCATGGCCAGCATCCCCGCAGTTTCGGCGGGCACCGTGGCGATCACCAGCGCCACCACGTGTAAAATAGTAAAGAAAAAAGCGAACGGAAAAAATTGGCTGTAATCCGGCTGGATCACGCTTCCCTGGAAATCCTCCCCGCAGGCATACGCCTTTTTGGAATCACCCTGGTCGCTGCGTTTGCCGGAGGCAAATTTGCCCAGGAACCTGGCGGCGATAGTTACCGCCATAAGGATCACGATAAAAGCTCCCGGAGGAGAAAGCAGGATCTCTTGCAGCATCTTAACCTTTCAAGTTGCCCAGTTCCCTGGGATCGATATTATCATTGTGCCTGAATGCCCAAAGCGCCACCCCTCCGGCGACCACCATCACCACGATCTCGATGACGATCAGCGTGATCACCATCACCTGCGCCAGGGCGCTTTTCCCGCAGGCATACCCGGCGGAAATGATCAAAAGTGTTGCCGCTTTAACCAGAATTTCAAATCCGATAATTATGCGGATCAGATTAAAACTTACCAGCATGCAATAAATGCCGGTAATTAAAAGCAGGGCGGAAAAGATCCCGAAAAATACAAAGAGATACATTGAAGGCGCGCTCATTTTTTAGGCTCCTTAAACAAAACCACCACTCCCAGTGCCCCCACTAACAGGATGACCGCCTGGCCGAACAGGTCCAGGTGCCGGGAGTTCCAGATCAGGTTCCGGACATCCCCCTCTTGCGCCGGCAAAACCGAGGAATTTAAATTCGCCAGTAAATAATGGTTCAATAATAATCCGGCGGCGATGAGAATAACCGGCAGGTACCAGTATTTAATGATTTTTTGTTTCCGGCGCACCAGCAGCTCTTCTTTGCTGACCCGCCGCGTAAAACTTATGGTCACGACAAAGATAACCGAGATCAGCCCGGAGCAAACCGAAAGCTCAAAAACCGCCGCCAGCGGAGAACTGAGCTGATACATGATCACCGAAAGGATCGCGCTGGTAATCGCCAGTCCGACGATAGCGCGGATAAGCCGCGGGGTAGTTACCGTCCAGAGCGCCGCAAGAACCAGAGCAAAAAGAAGAATTAAATTTATAAGCATTTTACCAAAAGATCGCCTTTAAAGGCAATACCCAGTTATTGTGCACTAAAACAAAGACCGCTCCGCTGGCGGCGGTGATTAACGCCAGCGCGATTTCCCAGAACCGCAAGGCCCAGGATGTTCCCGCGCTGCTTAAAGTAGACTCGGTTTTCCCGAAGAAAACCCGGCGCTGGAAGGCCAGAAAATAAGCCAGGGTCAGAATGCTGGCTAACAGGGCAATCCCCCCGTAAACGAACCTGCCCGCGCTAAAAAGAGCCAGGATAATGATCAGCTTGCTCCAGAAGCCGGAAAAAGGCGGAATACCGGCGGTAGAGAGCGCTCCGATCAGGGAAGTAAAACCGGTTACCGGAGATTTATTCCCCAGGCCGGCTAAGGTATTCATATTGGTCGAACCGAATTCTTTTTCCAAAGACGCGGCGTTGACAAAAAGCAGTGATTTAAAAATAGCGTGGTTAAAGAAATGGAATATCGCTCCGGCAAAAGCCAGCGGGGTGCCGCAGCCCAAAGCCAGGATAATGTAGCCGACCTGGCTGATGCTTGAATATGCAAGCATCCGCTTAAAATCATCCTGGGTTAAAGCGGCCAGCGCCGCCATAACAATGGAGAACGCTCCGGCGAATAAAAGAATGTTCTGGAATTGCGCGTTCAGGATAAATACCGAACCGAAAAGCCGCAGTAACACATAAACCCCGGCGACCTTGGTAGTTATCCCGGCCAGGAGGATCGAGACCCCTGCCGGCGCCGAAGAATAAGCATCCGGCACCCATCCGTGGAAAGGGGCCACTCCCGATTTAATCAACAGGCCGCACAAAAATAAACCCGCTCCGCATTTAAGCAATCCGGCATTTGCCGGGTTATAAAAAGCGCTGTGCACGGCGGCAAAAGACAGGTCTCCGGCGGCCAACAGTAAAAAAGCCATGGCACAAAGCATAAATACGGTAGCCACCGCCGACATGATGAGATATTTAAAGGTGCCTTCGATCGCCAGCTTATCTTTTTTCAGGGCAATGAGGACAAAAGAAGCGATGGAAGTAATTTCGATAAAAATATACAGAGAAAAGATATCTCTGACCAGCACCACCGCGTTCATTCCGATAACGCAGGCCAGCACCAGGCTGACAAAATTAAACCTTTGTTCTTCCAGAATGATGGTGCTTTTACCGACAAAAAGCGCAACCAGGGAAACGATCCCGATGACCAGAAGCATCACCAGGGTCAAATTATCCATCACCAGGTTAAAAACAAAAAATAAACCCAGCTTGTCCGGATAAAGGCTCCAGGGGCACAAAGCATGCCCCAGCGCCATTAATATTTGCGCGGACAATAAAACCCCGGCCAGCCAAAAGCAGGCTTTATTTACCGGCTTTAAAGGCAGGTTTAAAACGAATAATAAAAAAAGCGGGGCCAGAATAAATAATGAAAGCATGACTTCTTTTTCCTTATATTAAGAAAGAGTTTACTTGAACATAAAAAACATGACAATTACCGCGCCTAAAAGGGACCAGGAAATATATACCGCGTAATAACCGGTATGCATTTTACGGATCATTTTGGAAAAATTCAAAGCCAGGCGCGTAACCAAAGAACTGTATATCCAATCGATCCCCCGGTCGATCTTAAAAAGCACCAAAGTTAGGCCGTCAATAATTTTAAGCCCGACCACATAGGGGTCAAAATATTTTTTTCCGGCCCAGCGGTATAATGCGGAAAGTCCCGGGGCATGGTGGATATGGTCGGCAGCCTTAAGCGCGCTCCCGGAAAACCGCACCGCTAAAAGGTGGTGCACCAGGGCCGCGGTTAAAACCAAAAGAGTGATGATCACCAGGAACCAGTTGGCGGAAAAACCCGCGAAGCTCCTGCCGGCTAACCTGGCCCCCAAAATCGGCTGGATAAAATTATTCAGCGGTAAATAATTAAAAATCCCGAAAATAATACAGGTTGACGCCAGCACCGCCATCGGCACAAGCATTGCCGCCGGCGCTTCTTTGACGGCCTTGTGCTCCTGATGGATCTTTCCCAGGAAAGCGCTGTGCCCTAATTTTAAAAAAGAAGCGGCGGTCAGAAAAGCTCCGACTACCGCCACGACATAAAAGATCATCCCTCTTTCCATGGCCGCATGATAAACCATTTCTTTGGAGAAAAACCCGTTAAACGGCGGTACCCCGGAGATAGAAAGCGCCGCCACGGTAAAGGCCGCAAAAGTCAGAGGCATTTTCCTGCCTAAGCCCCCGAGTTTTTCCAGGTCTGTGGCCCCGGCTTGTTTTTCTACGCTGCCGGCAGTTAAAAAAAGGCAGCTTTTATATAAAGCGTGGTTAAGCATATGGAAAAGCCCGCCGACAATCCCGATGGGGATAGCGGTTCCGATCCCCAGGACCATATAACCCACCTGGCTGATCGCGTGATAGGAAAGTAATTTTTTGTAATTCTTCTGGACCAGCGCCATCATTACCGCCAAAAATATAGTTGCCGCCCCGAGGATCATCAAAAAAACGCTCAACCAGGATTCCGGCTCAAGCTTGAACATCTCCAGGCTGATCCGGGCAAGGAAATAAATCCCCAGCAGTTTTTCCAGGGAAGCCGGTAAAAAAGCCATAAACGGAAGCGGGGCATCCTCTGCCGCGTCGGGGATCCAGCTGTGAAAAGGCATTGATCCGGCCTTGGAAACCGCTCCGATCGCCAAAAGTATAAACGCCAGGCTGCCTAATCCTCCCAGGGAAAGATGGATCTCGGAGATGACCAGGGTTTTCGCCAGGTAACCGGTGAGGGCGATCCCGGCCATCAGGCACAGGTCGGATACTCCCACGATAAGGAAGGCTTTGGTGGCGGTTTTAAATGCCATTCTCCCTCCGATGGCGATCAAGCCGAACAAAGTCAAAAGCAACCCTTCCCAAAAGAAAAGCAGCAGGATCAGGTTATTCGCCAAGACCGCCCCGTTAACCAGGGAAAGAGAAATCAATAAATACAAATAAAATTGTTTGGCGTTATCTTTTCCTTTAAAGAAACTGAGGGAATAAATCACGATAAGCAAACTGAAAAACGCGGCAGCCAAAAGGATAAATCCGCTGAATTGATTTAAACGCAGTGAAAAATCCATCCCCGCCCCTGCCCAGGGGATGGTGATCATCGCTTCTTTGTGGAATATGGAAACGGCGAACAAAAAGTTAGCCACTGCCGCCGCCAGAACTAAAATTCCGCGCGCCGCTTTAGGCAGCAGAAAAGCCGCCAGTCCCAGGACAAACGGCATAAAGATAAATACGATTAAGGAAGTTTGCATTTTATAAAAGCATTTTTTGCGCCGTGATTAAAGCCAGCGCGCTGGGGAACCGGATAAAAATACCGCCGAGTAAAGATAATAAAGCGAAGGCCGCCACGCAAGCCAGCATCAGCCGGGAGCCTTCTCCTGCAACCGTAGACGGGCTTTTTTTCTCGCCCATAAACACCAGATTAAAAGCCCGGAAAAGATACAGGACCGTTAAAAATGCCCCGAACAAGAATACCGTGGCGATAATCCGGTGCCCGGCCTGGAATGTTCCGGAGATGATCATATATTTGCTGAAAAATCCCCCGAAAGGAGGAATCGCCATCACGGAAAAAGCGCAAAACAAGAAGGAAATTCCGGTTATCGGCATGGAAGAAAATAACCCGCCAAGATGGCGCACATCTTTGGTTTTTGCGTTTTGTTCGATTATGCCGGCGCATAAGAAAAGCCCGGCTTTGGCCAAACCGTGCATCAAAATATACAAAACCCCTCCGGCAACGCCGATTTCATTACCCAGGGAAAAGCCCAGGAAGATAAAACCGATCTGGCTGACCGTCGAATAAGCAATTATCCTTTTTAAGTCCGTGTCCACCAGGGCTGCTCCGGCGGAGACCAGGGCGCTGGCCCCGGCAATCACCGCGACAATAGTCTGCCAGGGCAGATTTAAGGGGATCGTGGCGACAAAAATCCTGGCAAAAACATAAACTCCTATCTTCACCAGGACCGCCGCATGTAAAAGCGCGGTTACCGGAGAAGGAGCCACGCCGGCATCCGGAAGCCAGGTGTGAAAAGGAAGGGTCGCCGATTTGGAAAGTATCCCGGCTAAAATTAAGGAAATAGTAAGATTGGAGATCGGATGCAACTTGACCGCTTCTTTTATCGTGAACAGGTCGAAAGAGCCGGTCTCCTGATAGATCCTCAGGAAGCCCATCAGCATGAGCAATGAACCGAAAACCGTAACCAAAAACGCCTTATCCGCGCGTAAAACATGCTCTTTCTCCCGGAAAAACCCGATCAGCCGCCAACTGGTAATGGCGGTAATCTCCCAAAAAATATAGAGTAAGATCAGGTTCGCGGAGAATACCAGCCCCATCATCGCCCCCAGGAACAAAACCACCATCGGGTAATATTCATCCTGGTGTTTGTAGTGGCTGATATAATCAAAGGAAAATAATACGATGAGCGCGCTGATCAAAGACACCACCGCAGCCGTAAAAATAGCCAGGCTATCCGCGGTCAACGCAAGATTAAACCCGAAAGGCAGGCTCTTAAACACCGTCACTGCTCCATCCTTAAATATAGAAGGAATCAAAAGGAAGGAAAACACCGCGGATAAAAGAATCGCCGCGAAAGAGAACCAATTTCTCAGGGAAGCGGAAACCCGGCTGATCAAGGGCAGGATAAACACCCCGGTCAGCGGGATGAGGATAATTAGGAATAAGGTCAATTCTTTGGTCATAATCGGTTATTTAGGCCTACAGGGTTACGGGTTCCCGGGTGAAATAAAAATAGCCAGAGAACGCATTTCTCTGGCGTCTTCTCTTCCAAAGGTTATTTACCCGCAGATAGTCTAAAGATTATAAATTCCAAATTCAGGTAAGTCAAGGGAAAAAATAAAAACTTTTCGGGAATCGGGAAGTTTTACGCTATAAACAGTTAAAAACAATCGGGTTAAAGCGCTAGCCCTATTCTGTTCTGGTGGCGATATTTAAATTTTTGATGCCTAATTCATTAAAAATATCCAAAAGCGCCACCAGGTCCTTAAATCTGACCATCCTATCCGAAAAGAGGATGACTTCCAGCCCCGGATTGGCTTGATGCAGCCTGGTAATTTCCGTCTTAAGGGATTTTCGGGAAATCGGCTTGTTATCCAGATAAACCATTCCTTCATTAGTGACCATGACGCTGATCTGCAGGGTCTGCTCCTGCGGCTGGCCGCTGGAAGAACTGGGCAAGTTCACCCGGATATTTGACTGCAGGATAAGCGGGGTAGTGATCATAAAAATGATCAACAACACCAGGATCACGTCCGTAAAAGGGGTAATATTGATTTCCGCGATCAACTTTTGCTGTTTGGCGGGAGATCTCATTTCTTTATCGCGCTGATCAGGTCCATGGTTTCCGAAGCAGCTAACTCCATATCTTTAATAAAATCGTCTATTTTTTTCATAAAGTAATTGTAGGCCACGACTGCCGGGACCGCCACGCAAAGCCCGGCGGCGGTGCAGGCCAGCGCTTCGGATATACCGTTGATCACTACGCTTATCCCTCCGGAGCCGTTGGCGGAAATATCATGGAAGGCGCGGATTATCCCCAGGACCGTGCCGAATAAACCGACGTAAACCGAAACGCTTCCGATGGTCCCGATGATCGAGGTCAACCGTTCAAGGACGGTGGTTTCAATAATGATCTGGCGTTCCATGTTGTTGGAGATCTCTTTTTCGCTTGCGTCAAAGAAACTTAGGCCCGCGTAAGCCACCTGGGCAAAGGGGGCGTTAGTGTTCTTGCACATCTCCGTAACCGGAATTAATTTGCTTTTTTTCAGCTCCTGGCGCACCTTTAACATGAACTCTTTGCGTTTGATCCGGGATTTAACCCGGTAAGCGATCAGCCTTTCCAGAATAATCGCGATGGATAATACCGAAGAGCCTAAAAGCACGATCATCGTAAAACCGCCGACCTTGATCAATTCACCGATATTCATTATTACTTCCTTTCCTGTTTAAGGCTTAAAAGGGAATAACCGTATACGCCTATTCTACATCAATTTTTTAAAAAGAATAATTTTTTATAACTTAGGAAGGCTGGAATATCCCATCAGATATTCGTCTATGGCGTGGGCCGCCCGCCTGCCTTCGGCGATCGCCCAGACGATCAGGGACTGTCCGCGGTGCATATCCCCGCAGGCAAATACGCTTTTTTTAGAGGTCATGAATTTGGCGTCGGTTTTGACGTTGCCGCGCTGGTCCAGCTCCAGTTTCCACTCCTGGAGCAATCCCTTTTTCTCCGGGTGTAAAAAACCCAGGGCCAGGATCACTAGATCCGCTTCGATCTCAAATTCAGAACCGGCAATTTCCTGCATCAGCGAACAACCGGCCGCGTCTTTGTTAAACTCCACTTTTACGCAAGAAAGCTTATTCACCCTCCCGGCTGAACCGATAAATTTCTTAGTCAGGATGGACCAATCTCTTTTCCCACCTTCTTCATGACTGGTGGAAGATTTAAGCAATAAAGGGTACTTCGGCCAGGGATAATCCTGGGTGCGGCAGGTTGCCGGCTTGGGCAGGATCTCGATCTGCATAATGCAGGCGGCCCCCTGGCGGTGCGCCACCCCCACGCAGTCAGCCCCGGTATCCCCTCCCCCAATCACCACCACCCGTTTACCTTTAGCATCGATCAGTTTATCCGCAGGAATTTTTACGCCGCCGATCCGTTTATTCGACTGGATCAGGTAATCCATGGCGAACTGGATCCCGGAAAGTTCTCTGCCCGGAATATTCAAATCGCGGGGGGAGCGCGATCCGCAAGCCAGGCAGACCGCGTCGAACTCCCTGGTTAAGTCTTTAGTCTTGGCGTCAATACCGATATTGGCATTGACTTTAAACTCTATCCCTTCTTTCTGTAAAATCCTGACCCGGCGCTGAATAATTTCTTTTTCTAATTTAAATTCCGGGATGCCATAACGCAATATCCCTCCCACGGCATCATCCCTTTCAAAAACCACTACTTTATGCCCAGCGCTGTTGAGCTGGTCGGCACAGGATAATCCCGCCGGGCCGGAACCGACTACCGCGATTTTTTTGCCGGTCCTTTTTTGCGGGATCCGGGGCTTGATCAACCCTTTACCGAAAGCATGTTCGATAATCGCCAGCTCATCTTCGCGGATCGTCACCGGATCATCATTAATCCCCAGAACGCAGGCGTATTCACAAGGTGCCGGACAAATACGGCCGGTAATTTCCGGCAGATTATTGGTCTCTCTTAACAAGCTCAGGGCTTTTTCCCAACGGCCGGCAAAAACCAGGTCGTTCCATTCCGGGATATAATTACCGATCGGGCATCCGCAATGGCAAAAAGGCGTTCCGCAGTCCATGCAGCGGCTGGACTGCTCTTTATCTTCGGCTTCCGACCGCAATTGAAGAATCTCTGCGAAATCTTTTACCCTTTCGCAAACCGGACGGAACCTAGCCGGCTGCCTTTTAATTTTCAAGAATCCCTTTAGATCACCCATCCGTGTACTCTCCCGACTCCGCTTTCTTGGCTATTTTCCTTTCTTCCAGTATCCGCTTATACTCTAAGGGCATTACCTTAATAAAGGAGTGCGCATATTTATTAAAATTATCCAGGATCTCCCTGGCTTTGGGGCTTTGGGTATATTTATGGTGATTAACCAACAGGTTCTTGATCGCCCCCTTATCCGCTTCATCTATTTTTTCCAATACCACCATATCCAGGTTGCATTTTTTATGAAAATCCCCGGCTTCATCCAGGCAGTAAGCGATCCCGCCGGACATCCCGGCGCCGAAATTCCTGCCGGTTGCCCCCAGGACCACCACCTTGCCGCCGGTCATATATTCGCAGCCATGGTCTCCCACCCCTTCGATTACCGCGTTTAACCCGGAGTTCCTGATGCAAAACCTTTCTCCCGCCACTCCCCGGATATACGCCTCCCCGTTAATCGCTCCGTAAAAAGTAGTGTTGCCGATAATAATATTTTCATCCGGCTTATAGTCGGCTCTTTTATCCGGATAAATTATAATTTTACCTCCGGAGATTCCTTTGCCGACATAATCATTGGCCATCCCTTCCAGGGTAAAAGTAACGCCTTTGGCTAAAAATGCCCCGAAACTCTGGCCGGCGACCCCTTTAAAATTACATTGGATCGTATCTTCCGGCAGGCCGCTTTCCCCGAACCTTTTACAAACCTCCCCGCTCAACATCGCTCCCGTAGTCCGGTTTACATTATCGATCCTTAACTCAACGACCACCGGGGTAGCTCCGGCCAAGGCCGCCTTAGCCGACTCGATAAGTTTTAGATCCAGGATCTTATCGATGGTTTGGCCGTATTCGCCGCTGGCGTTAAGGACGGCGGCAGCATCATTACCCTGATGCGGCTGGCGGCTATAATGCGTCACTACCGAGGCGGGCACCTGCGGTTTATAAAGAATTTTGGAAAAATCAATCGCTTTGGCTTTCCAGGGCAGGATCTCCCGGTTCAATTCCAACAGGTCCACCCGGCCGATCATCTCCTCCACTTTTCTTATTCCCAAAGCACTCATGATCTGGCGCAGCTCGTTGGCGATAAAGTTAAAATAGTTCATAATAAATTCCGGCCTGCCGGTAAATCTTTTTTCTAAAATCTCATCCTGCGTAGCGATACCCACCGAGCAATTGTTCAGGTTGCAGTGCCGCAGCATTATGCATCCCAGCACGATCAGCACCGCGGTGCAGAAACCGAACTCTTCGGCCCCTAAAAGCGCGGCGATCGCCACGTCCCGGCCGGTGCGCATCTGCCCGTCGGTTTGCAGCCTTACCCTACTCCTTAAATCATTTAGAACCAGGGTCTGGTGCGTTTCAGAAAGCCCCAGCTCCCAGGGAAGGCCGGCATGCTTGACCGAGCTCAAAGGAGATGCCCCGGTCCCTCCGTCCTGCCCGGAAATTAAAATCATATCCGCATGTCCCTTGGCCACTCCGGCGGCAACCGTCCCCACCCCGATCTCGGAAACTAATTTTACACTCACCCGGGCTTTGGGGTTTACGTTCTTTAAATCAAAGATCAACTGCGCTAAGTCCTCGATGGAATAAATATCGTGGTGCGGCGGCGGGGAGATCAGTGTCACTCCCGGTGTAGTATAGCGGGTCCGGGCAATGATCGCGCTTACCTTGTGCCCCGGAAGCTGCCCGCCCTCTCCGGGTTTTGCCCCCTGGGCAATCTTGATCTGCAGTTCATCGGCATTAACCAGATAATTCGTGGTCACTCCGAAGCGGCCGGAAGCGACCTGCTTAATCGCGCTCCGTGCAGAATCACCGTTAGCCAAAGGAACAAAACGCGCCGGGTCTTCCCCGCCTTCTCCGGTATTGCTCTTGCCCTGTAACCGGTTCATCGCGATAGCGATGGTTTCGTGCGTAGCCCGGCTGATCGAACCGAAACTCATCGCTCCGGTAGCGAATCTTTTAATGATTTCCTGGGTGGATTCCACTTCTTCCAGGGGAACGGGCGGCTGGAGCTTGAATTTTAACAAGCTCCTCAAAGTTACCGGATTTTTCGACTGATCATTGATCAAAGCGGCGAATTGCTTATATTTAGCGGCATCGTTATTGCGCACCGCATCCTGCAGCGCGCTGATACTGTCCGGGTTCCAAAGATGGAACTCTCCGTCCCGTTTCCACTGATAAATTCCTCCGGCAGCTAAATTCTCGCTCGGCGGCCTCTGGCAAAAAGCCTCCCGGTGGCGCATGAGGGTCTCCCGGGCGATATCCGCCAAGGAAACGCCGCTGATACGGGAAACCGTACCGCTGAAATAATTATCGATCACTTCCTGGCCCAACCCGACCGCTTCGAAAATCTGGGCTCCCCGGTAGCTTTGCAGCGTAGAGATCCCCATTTTCGAAAGCACTTTTAATATCCCTTTATCGATCGCTTTTATATAATTATTTTTAGCCTTTTCGATCTCCAGGTTCAAGGTTTTTTCCTTAACCTGCCATTCCAAAGCCTTAAAGATCAGGTAAGGATTAACGCAGTCGGCTCCGTAGGCAAAAAGCAGGGCAAAATGATTTACTTCGCGGGGTTCGGCGCTCTCCAAAATTATACTTAAACGGGTGCGCAGGGAACGGCGCACTAAATATTGGTGCAGGGCGGAAACCGCCAACAGGCTGGGCAGGGCGGCGGAATCTTTATCCACTCCCCGGTCGCTTAAAATTACAAATGTATAACCCTGCTTGATGGCCGATTCTGCCTGGCGGAAAATCTTGTTCAAGATCTTTTCAAAATCAACCTTGGCCGTATCCAGCGGGGCGTCAAAAAGCAAAGAGATGGTTTTTGTCTTAAAACCGTTTTTCTTGACCTTGCTTATCTTGGCGATCTCCCCGTCAGTAAGGATGGGCCGGTTGACCAGTAATTTATGGCAATGTTTTTGGCCGTCACTTAAGATATTTTCCTGCGGCCCCAGGTAGCTGGCTAAACTCATCACCAATTCTTCCCGGATCGGATCGATCGGGGGATTAGTTACCTGGGCGAACAATTGTTTAAAGTAAGAGAACAAAAGCTGCGGCCTTGCCGAAAGCACGGCATGGGCAGTATCATTGCCCATTGAACCTACCGGTTCCTGCCCGTTTTCCGCCATCGGATTAATAATGGTTTTTAAATCTTCCCGGGTATATCCGAAGGCTTTAAGCTGGGTAAAGGCATCCAATCTTTCCCCGGCCTTTACGGAAGACCTCGCCGGCAAGCTGTCTAACTCCAAAATATTTTTCTTCACCCACTGCTCATAAGGCCTGGCTTTAGCCAGGTCTTTTTTGATCTGGCTGTCCTGGACGATACAGCCGACAAGGGTATCGATAAAAAAAGTTTTCCCCGGCTCCAGCCTGCCGGAATGCAGGATCTGGGAAGGATCGATATCCAGGACCCCAACCTCAGAGGCCATCACCACAAAATCATTTTTGGTAACAATATAACGGCAGGGGCGCAGGCCGTTGCGGTCCAGTACGGCGCCGATACTTTGACCATCGGTAAAAGCCATTGCCGCCGGGCCGTCCCAGGGTTCCATCAAACAGCTGTGGTATTGATAAAAGGCCTTCACCTCTTTGGAAAGTAAATTATTTTGCTGCCAGGCAGCCGGGATCAGCATGGAGATCGCCTGGGGCAGGCTCCTGCCGGATAAAACCAGGAGCTCAAAAACATTGTCGATGGTCGCCGAATCGCTTCCGCCCGGAACGATCACCGGCAGTATTTTCTTAAGCTCCGCTCCCAATAAAGGATCTTTCAAAAGGCTCTCCCGGCTGCGCATCCAGTTAATGTTGCCACGCAGGGTATTGATCTCCCCGTTATGGGCGATGAACCGGAAAGGCTGGGAGAGATCCCAGGTGGGAAAAGTGTTGGTGGAATAACGCGAATGCACCAACGCCAGGGCGCTCTTGATCTTCGGGGAACTTAAATCCGTAAAGAAATTTTCCACCTGCTGGGGAGTAAGCAACCCTTTATAAATAAAGGTGCGGCTGGATAAGCTGGGAATGTAGAAAAATGATTTTTGTTTGATCCGGCTGGCGCGGATAATGTTTTCAACTTGCTTGCGGATGATATAAAGTTTTCTCTCAAAAGCCAAAAGATCTTTTACTTTTTTGTTTTTACCGATAAAAACCTGTTCGATCTCCGGCTGGCTGTCTTTGGCGCTTTGGCCGATATCGGCATTGTTCACCGGGACCTTGCGCCAGCCCAATAATACCTGCCCCTGGGCAGCGATAATTTTGGTAAAGGTTTCTTTACAAAATTGGTGCTCCTTGGCATCTTTGGGTAAAAATACCAGGCCGGAAGCGTACTCTCCTCCCGCGGGCAGGACAAGATTATCCTTGGCGCAGGCGGAAACAAAAAATTCATGCGGGAATTGGATCAGCAGCCCGGCTCCGTCCCCGGTCTTCGGGTCGGCTCCGGTTGCCCCGCGATGGCTCAGGCGGCGCAAAACTTCCAACCCCTGCTTAACGATCTCATTACTTTGCTTACCTTTAATATTACAAACAAACCCCACCCCGCAGGAGTCATGCTCGAACTGCGGGTCATATAAACCCTGTTTTTGCGGCAAATTTACCGGTGTCATGAATTTGTTTTCCATTTCGATACGTCGATCCCCAATTTATTTATCTTGGCGCGCATGGTGTTGCGGTTTATCCCCAAAATCCTGGCGGCTTTAAGCTGGTTGCCTTCGCAGCGCTCCAGTGTCTGTTCCAGTAGGGGTTTTTCCACTGCTTCTAAAACGGATTTATATAATACACCTTTTTTTTCAAGAAACAAAGAATTTTCTAATTCGATGGCTTTATCTTTAATGAAAGCCAGGTCGCGGATGCAGTCTTTTTTTACCAGGCGGATCACCTCCCCCTGGCTATCGGAGGATAAAGCATACCCCTCCTGTTTTAAGATCCTGGCCAGCGCTTCCTTAATTTCAGTTTCGTTCTCGGTAATGAGGATCGTCAGCATGATTTGCTCAATTTTTATGCACCGCTGTTTAAAAAAATGACGCTCACAATGGCAAAAAATATATTTGCCAAAGTGAACGCCCCTGTTCAACTTTTATCTTTAAAGCACTACGTTGTGCTCTTAACTTTTAAATGGGGTCAGATTTATTTTCCAGCAGTTAGCTATTGAAAAATAAATCTGGCCCCATTTTACATTATTTTATAAACAACATCTCGCGGTACTTGGGAAGGTCCCAGGCATCGTCGGAAACTACGCATTCCAGCTGGTCCACGTGCTTCCTGATGTGTTCCATTAAAGGCTTAAGCTCATTGAAATAAAGCTCGGCCTTTTCTTCGCTTCCCATTTTCCCTGCCTTTTCCAGCAGTTTTACCATTTCCGAGGCATTTCTGCGCACGTAATAGATCTTGGTGACTATTTCGGCCAAATGCTCCTTCTTGTCTTTCAACGCCGCGCTGTCCAAAGTTAAGCTGGCATCTTTCTGCAATTTTACCAAAGCATCCAGGTTGCCTGCCAATAATTGTTCATATTTATAACCTGCCGGCACGATCGAAGCATTGACCATTTCAATCAAAGTATTGGCCTCGATCTCCAGGGTAAGGTCATACATATGGATCCAGATATGGTAACGGGCGACCAGCTCCTCTTTAGAAAAAACTTTATATTTCTCAAAAAGGGCGATATTCTCTTTTTTGGTTAAAGCCTCCAGGGACGCATAGGTCGAAGCGATATTCGGTAAACCACGCTTGGTGGCTTCCTTGAGCCATTCCTCGGAATAGTTATTCCCTTCAAAACGGATATCCTTGGTTTCTTTAACGATCTTGGAGATTACCTGCAGCACCCCGGCGTTAAAGTCTTTTCCGCTGGCAACGGCTTTCTTGATCTGTTCGGCGACATAATCCAGGCTTTCGGCAATGATCGTATTGATCACCGCGATAGGAGTGGAAATGTTCTGCGATGAACCGACCGCGCGAAATTCGAACTTGGCTCCCGTAAAAGCGAAAGGAGAGGTACGGTTGCGGTCGGTGGTATCCTTATTGAACTTAGGCAAACGGTTAACCCCTAAATCGATAATATCGCTTTTGGAAACCTTGGACTTTACCCCCTTCTCGATCATGTTTAAAATCGAGGTCAATTGTTCCCCCAAGAACACGCTGATGATCGCCGGAGGAGCTTCATTGGCTCCTAAGCGGTGTTCGTTCCCGGCAAGGGCAACGGAAGCGCGCAATAAATCTGCGTGCAGATAAACCGCCCTTAAAACCGCGGCCAATACCGCTAAAAACTGCAGATTATCTTCCGGGGTCTGACCGGGATTCAACAGGTTGTTTCCTAAATTATCTGCCAGGGACCAGTTCAGGTGTTTTCCGCTGCCGTTTATCCCGGCAAAAGGTTTCTCATGCAATAGGCAAACCATCCCGTGCCTTAAAGCTACCTTTTTCATTATTTCCATCAGCAGCTGGTTGTGGTCGGCGGCGATGTTTGACTCCTCAAATACCGGAGCAAATTCGTATTGGTGCGGGGCAACTTCATTGTGCCGGGTCATCAAGGGGATCCCTAACTTATAGGCTTCCTCAGCGACCTCAAACATGAAATTTACTACCCGCTCCTTGATCGTGCCGAAATACTGGTCCTCTAACTGCTGGCCTTTAGGGCTGGGAGCGCCGACCAGGGTGCGGCCGGTCAAGATCAGATCCTGGCGTAAATTATAATAATTTTTATCGATCAAGAAATATTCCTGCTCCGGGCCGCAGGTGGAAAATACTTTCTTTACCCCTTTGTGGCCGAAAAGCTTGACCAGGCCTAAGGCGGCGTTATTCAAAGCTTCATCGGAGCGTAAAAGCGGCAGTTTTTTATCCAGCGCTTCGCCGTGATAAGAAATAAATATCGTGGGGATACATAAAGTTTTGCCGAGCTTGCTTTCAATGATGAATGCGGGGCTGGAAGGGTCCCAGGCAGTGTAACCCCTGGCTTCGAAGGTGGAACGGATCCCTCCGGAAGGAAAACTGGAAGCATCCGGCTCACCCTGGATCAATTTATTCCCGGAGAATTTCTCGATCACTTTTCCCGGAGAAACGATCGAAATAAAGCTATCGTGTTTTTCCGCGGTAAGCCCGGTCATCGGCTGGAACCAGTGCGTATAATAGGTTGCGCCTTTAGCCATCGCCCATTCCTTCATCGCGTCGGCGATTTCGTTTGCCTGCGCTAAAGTAATGGTTTTGCCTTCGGACATCCAGGTTTTAAATGCTTCAAAGGTGCTTTTGGAGATATGCTTCTGCATCGTTTCCGTGCTGAAAGTATTTACTCCGAAATAAGAAGAGGTTTTTTTCGGCGCATCGATCTTTTCTAATTCCGTGCTTTTAATTTTGAATAAAACTTCCTGTCTTATGCTCATTTTCTCCTCCGTGATATGGTCTTAAAAAATGATTACCTATCTTACCATAAACCCCGATAATTAAAAGAGGCATTCTTTAAAATCCAGAACGCCTCAGTTCTCTCTTAATTACAAGTAAAGAAACGGGGGTTCTGGTAACCTGATTTTAGCCGATCGCCGGGCTTCCGCGCTCCTCCGTCCGGATGCGGATGCACTCTTTTAAATCCAGGACAAAGATCTTTCCGTCCCCGGTCTCACCCGTTTTAGCCCCCTTAACGATCGCTTTGATCGTCGGTTCCAGGAAATTATCGTTCACCGCGATCTCCAGACGGATCTTGCGCAGCAGGTTTCCGGTTTCCCTGGCCCCGCGGTAAACTTCCGTTACCCCTTTTTGCCGGCCATGTCCCAGGACTTCGCTGACCGTCAGCAGGTTGATCTCCGCTTTATACAATTCTTCTTTAACTTCTTCTAATTTATACGGCTGAATGATCGCGATAACCAGCTTCATCTTGTCCTCCGCTTTTAGATTTTCCTACACGCTCTCTGCTACCCACTAACTACTCTTACTCTAAGATAGTATACGCTCTTTCCCTGTGTTGGGTGAGGTCAAGCCCTACCAGCTCATCCTTCTCGCTGACGCGCATTCTAAAGAAAATATCCACCAGCTTATAAATAGCAAAGGTGGCCAGGAAAGTATAGCCGGCGGCAACCGCCACTCCGATCAATTGTATCAACAGCTGCTTAGGATTACCATAGAATAATCCGTTAGCTCCGGCCGGATTAATCACCTTAGAAGCCAATACCCCGGTTAAGAGCGTACCCAATATGCCCCCGACCCCGTGCACTCCGAAAGCGTCCAGGGAATCATCATAACCGAACCGCGGTTTGGTCACCGCCACCGCGATAAAACAGACGATGCTTGCGGCAATCCCGATAATGATCGCCGAAATCGGGCTGACAAACCCTGATGCCGGGGTTACCGTAGCCAAACCGGCAATCGAACCGGTAACTATCCCGAAGACTGTCGGTTTACCGTTACGGATCCATTCCAATAAAGCCCAGCTTAACCCGGCGGCGGCCGCGGCGGTGTTCGTAACCACAAAAGCATTCACGGCGATCCCATTAACCGCCAGAGCGCTTCCGGCATTAAACCCGTACCAGCCAAACCATAAAAGCGCGGTGCCTAAAACGACGAAGGGCAGGTTATGCGGGGAAGGGGTATGTTCCAAGTTTTTTCTTTTGCCGATGACAATGGTCGTCACTAAAGCGGCGACCCCGGCGCTGGTGTGCACCACGATCCCCCCGGCAAAATCCATCACTCCCAGATTCCTTAACCAGCCGCCTTCACCCCAGACCCAGTGGCACAAAGGATCATAAACAAAAGTCGCCCAGAGCAGAGTGAAAACCAAAAAAGCCGAGAATTTCATTCTTTCGGCAAACGCTCCGATAATTAAAGCCGGGGTAATTACGGCAAACATCATCTGAAAAACCATAAACGCCTCATGCGGGATAGTCGCAGAATAACCCGCGTAAGGAGCTGTCCCCACGCCGTTTAAACCAAACCAGCTCAAGCCGCCCCAGAATCCGCTGCCGGGGGCAAAAGAAAGGCTGTAGCCGAAAAGGATCCACTGCAAAGACAATAAACATAAAGCCACAAAACACTGCATTAAAACGCTTAAGATATTTTTGCGCCGCACCATGCCGCCGTAGAAAAAAGCAAGTCCCGGGGTCATTAACATCACAAACGCCGCCGACAGCAAAACAAATAACGTATCCGCCTGATTAATCATCTTCCTCCCCTTTGTGCGTTACACAATTGACTATTCAATTGTGTAAAATTAGGATAAATAAAAAAACGCCTTTACGGTTACTTTAAATAACCATATCGGCGCCGTCATTGCGCTTTGATTAATGTAAAACACTACCCCGTGCTTACATTAATCATACAAGTAAAAAAACACCGACTCTGGTAACTTAAATTAAATTTTGCGAAGCAAAATTTATCCTGAGTCCACAATAATCTTTTATCTACAGACGAAGGATCTTTTATCTATCCGATCGCCTGGCTTCCCTGCTCCTCCGTCCGGATGCGGATGCACTCTTTTAAATCCAGGACAAAGATCTTTCCGTCCCCGGTTTCCCCGGTTTTAGCCCCCTTAACGATCGCCTTGATCGTCGGCTCCAGGAAATTATCGTTCACCGCGATCTCCAGGCGCACCTTACGCAGAAGGTTGCCGGTTTCTTTAGAACCTCGGTATACCTCCGTCACCCCTTTTTGCCGGCCATGCCCCAGGACTTCGCTGACCGTGATCAAATTGACATCCACTTTATACAGCTCTTCTTTAACTTCTTCAAGCTTATAAGGCTGAATAATCGCGATTACTAATTTCATCTTATCCTCCACTTAAATTTTCCTACCTACTCGCGGCTAACTGCTGCCTGCCTTTTACTCTAGTACGGTATATGCTCTCTCGCGATGCTGAGTAAGATCCAAGCCCATCGCTTCTGTTTTTTCATCCACCCTTACTCCGACAAAAACGTCTACCAGCTTATAAATTATAAAAGTGACTACGCTGGTATAAGCTACGGTAACTAAAACCGCGGCCAGCTGGACCAGGAACTGTTTAGGATTGCCGAAAAATAAACCGTCGCTTCCTGCCGGGTTGACCAGCTTGGAAGCAAACAGCCCGGTAGCCAAAGCCCCCCACATCCCTCCGACACAGTGCACGCCGAAAGCATCCAGGGAATCATCATAACCGAATAAAGGCTTGATTACGGTAACCGCGATAAAACAGATCATGCTGACTAAAAAACCGATAATGAGCGCCGAAACTACATTCACGTATCCGGCGGCAGGAGTGATCGCCACCAGGCCGGCTACCGCCCCGGAACAAACCCCGAAGATCGTCGGTTTGCCGTTACGCATCCACTCGATCAACGCCCAGCTTAAACCGGCGGCGGCCGCGGCGGTATTGGTTACCACAAAAGCATTTACCGCCAATCCGTTAGCGGCCAAAGCGCTTCCGGCATTAAAACCGAACCAGCCAAACCACAATAAACCGGTCCCTAACACCACAAAAGGCATATTGTGCGGAGTAGGGATGTTCTTATCCAGGTTAGCGCGTTTTCCTAAAACTATCGCCGTAACCAAAGCGGCGATCCCGGCGTTAATATGCACGACCGTGCCCCCGGCAAAATCCAAAGCCCCCAGGTTCCTTAACCAGCCGCCCATTCCCCAAACCCAGTGGCACAAAGGATCATAAACAAAAGTCGCCCAGAGCAGGGTAAAAATTAAAAATGCGGAAAATTTCATTCTTTCGGCAAACGCCCCGATGATCAACGCCGGAGTGATAATGGCGAACATCATCTGAAAGGCCATGAATGCCTGGTGCGGGATCGTTCCGGCATAATCCGCGTAAGGCTCTAAGCCTACCCCGTTCAATCCCATCCATTTCAATCCTCCCCAGAATCCGTTTCCCGGGTGAAAAGATAAGCTGTATCCGATCAGAACCCACTGGATGCTCAAAACGCACATAATAATGAAGCACTGCATCAAAACACTCAACACATTTTTCCGCCTGACCATCCCGCCGTAAAAAAAGGCCAAACCCGGAGTCATCAGCAATACCAGTGCCGATGAGATTAACACCCAAGCTGTATCCCCTGAATTCATTTCTCCCTCCTTTAAATGAGTACTTAACTTGACTCTTGGTTATCCAATTGTGTAAAAATTAAACAAAAAGACCTTTCCCCGTTAATCGCTTTAAATACTTAACTTATCCCTAACCAGCTGCGCGTAAACCTTATTGATGCGTTTGGTCTTAAACCAGCGCTCAATGGTCGTGACCTGAATATCCAGCTTTCTGGATAAATCATATAAAGTATATCCCCTGGCTTCCTTTAATTGGCTCAATTTATCGATCAGTTTTCCGTCAATCATCAGATACCGCCTTCATAAAACCCGCTGGGTCCGGGAAAAATAAAAAGGCGCTCTATCTCTAGAACGCCTATGTTTACATCTTACACATCACTGTGTCTGCCCTTTTTAAAGGGGACTTAGATTATTACAAGAGTACAAGTAAAAAATACCCGGATCTGGTAACTAAATTTTATCCAGATGCTTGCGGGCCTTGACCCTGACCTTTTGCATCAGCTTCACTACGCTGACATGGGATATCCCCATACGCTTGCCGATATCCCTGGTGGTTAACCCCTGGCTGAAATAATCCAGCAGCCTTTTTTCTTTCGGATCAAAACCGTTATTCCTGATGCTTTGCACTAAAAATTTATCGTGCAGTTGGCTCCGGCAATCATCACAAGCCCAATACTGGCCCAGGACATCCTCAACGGTAGAATCTTCATGCGCGCTTAATGTCGCGTCAATACTGATCACATTGGAGCGCTCATTTACCTTGCGGATATAGTTTTTCAGGTGGAAATAACAACCCTGGAGGATATAACTGTCGGTCTTATCGCTAAGGACACCTTTACAGAAATTACTCCAAAGATGGATAGTTGCCTCCTGGTAAAGGTCTTCATGGCTAAAAGACCGGTAATGCCCGTTTAGCCGGTAGGCGATCCTTTTAATGGTCGGCGATAATTTTTGGTGTAACTCTTCAAAACTCATGTTTATAGTCCCCTTAAAATAAAAAATCCTTTACCCGTGTTTACTTCTTTGGATAAAGGACGCCTTAGTCCGGAACTTCGCCAATTTTGGCGAAAAAAAAGCCTTCTGGGCGATATTACTGCCAGAAGACTTCACTGTCTTTGCTACAACGCTGTATTACTTAAAGATTACCACATTTTAAGGATTTGTCAATAGGATTTATGGTTATGAATTCTATTCTTTAACTTAAATCCTGATCGGCAAAATCACAAAAGGGACACCCTGCCTGTACAGTTTTTTCTGGATCGAGAATACCGCGTAGTTATGGAACAACGGCGCAAACAGGGAATCCTTGGTAAATAAGAGCTGGCCGCCGAAAAACACCGCATTCGGGAACTCTGCGACGATCTGGGGAGTGATCTGGGCCACCTGATCGACCACATCTACCCCGATCACCGATACCCCTTTGGCAAAATAACCCTGCTGGTTCATAAAACTCACGTAGCGTTTTAAATCCGTATCCACCTGGGTCTTTAAGCCTTCCATTTCGGTGACGCCTTTAAAGTTCCCCGCATCCACCATCCCCACTTCCAGAAAAATAAAATTCTTAAATACCCCTCCGAACAGCCGGATTACCCCAAAAAGCGTATGCAGCCCCACCCCGTTAAAACCATTGACCATTAAAACCGCAGTCTTAGATTTAGGATCATACGGAGGAACGCTGGTAGCGCCGCTGGCGATACCTTCCTGGAATTCCACGCTCCTGACCAGGCTGTTGAGCCGGCGCAGCTGCTTGGAGATTTCATAGTAATGCCTTTTCGTCAGGATAGCTAAAACAGCCAGTATAGAGGTAATGAACAGGGTAATCCATCCACCTTCAGTAAACTTCATGATCACCATCGAAATCAGGATAAAAAAGCTTAAAATTAACCCGACACCATTGATCAGTATCTTTCTTATCCATTCTTTGGCTTTTTTACGGTAATTCCACCAGTGGCGTACCATCCCGCTCTGAGAAAGGACAAAAGTAATAAATACGTTAATACTGTAAAGGACGACTAGGAATTTTACCGAGGCGTGAGTAAGGATCATGAGTAAAGCAGCCAGGCCGCCCATGATCAATATCCCTTTTTTGATCACCAGACGGTCGCTTAAGCTGGCAAACCGGGTGGGAAACCAGCGGTCGGCAGCCATATTCGCCAATACCCGGGGGCCGTCTAAAAACCCGGTTTGCGCGGCGACAAAAAGCAGCATCCCTTCGGAAAATAAAGCGACCAATACAAAAATCTTCCCCCAGCCCCAGTTTGAGGTAGCCGACTCAAAAAGTATGGCGTTAAGCGTCTTGCCTTCAACCGGAGTGATCTGGAAAAGTAAATAGGCCACCATCAACCCTAAGACAACAAAAGACAGGGACCAGGCCATGTAGTGCATGGTCTTTTTTGCCGTCTGCACCCTGGGCTCCCTTAAAATCGGCACCCCGTTACTTACCGCCTCGATCCCGGTAAAAGTACCGGCGCCCATACTGTAAGCGCGCAAGACCAGAAATAATAAACCGAAAAAACCCACCTGGGAAAGGGTAGCCTGAGTATCCCTCACCGTAGAAACGGCCAGGGCCGGCATATTGGAAGCGTGTTTGGCGATCGCATAAATAATGATAAAAACATGGGTCACCACAAAGATAAGAAAAATCGGCATCAAAGGGACAACCGATTCCTTTACCCCTCGCATGTTTAAATAAATAAGGATCAACACGATAAAAATCGCAAAACTAAGCCTGTAGCCCAGCCACTCTGGAGGCAGAAAGCTGAAGATGGCATCAGCCCCGCTGGCCACTGAAACCGTAATCGTTAATACGTAATCGATCAGCAGGGCGCAGCCGGAAACCATCCCCAGGGTCGGAGAAAGCAGCTTACTGGCCACCAAATATCCGCCTCCTCCGTGAGGGAAAAGTTCAACGATCTGCGAATAACTGGAACAGATAATAAAGATGGTCAATACGGTGCCGATGGCGACGAATATACTCAGGTAGGTGTGCCCGTTTAACGCCAGAAATGCTTCCTGGGGTCCATAACAGGAGGAGGATAAGCCGTCCGCGCCCAGCCCCACCCAGGCAAAAAAAGCGATCAGGGATAAATTATGAAAAATGTGCTGGTCCTGAACATTCCGCGGGCCGCCCATAACCAGATTTTTTATTTTTGTATACCAAGGTACTTGTTCCACGATCATCTCCCTGCGTCCCGCATTAATCAAAGAACGGGCGCATTCTTTTTTGCAATAAAAAACCAGAGTGTACGTCCTCTGGTGATCCCCTCTTGAACCGTGCTCTCAAGAGGTCGGTTGTTGGGCTCAGGTTGAATAACACCTAATCTAAATTTCCGGATATCCACCCCGAGACTATTAAAAATCGAAAACCTGGCTTTTCGCTCTTCTCAGGTGTCAATACCGCCCGAAAAGGGATTGAGCTTAATCAAGAAAATATAGCACAAAAAATACCCCTGTCAAGCTCAAAAGCTCTTCTGCCGGGCAGCCCCGGCGCTACACTGCCGCCTCCCCTTTTTCATCTGTGCTGATCCTTATGGCATTGTCTACCGGATAAATAAAAATCTTGCCATCCCCCACCTTTCCCGTAAAGGCGGCTTCGCGGATCGCTTTAACGGTTTTATCCAGATCTCCATCATTTACAATAATTTCCAGCTTAGCCTTACTAAGCAGTTCCGTTTTGTAGGTTTTTCCGCGGAACTCCTGCTTTATTCCGCATTGCCTTCCGTGGCCTTCGATTTCGGTGATCATAATCCCCGGACTACAAATTTTCGCTAAAGCCGCGCAAACATCCCCCACTTTTGCGGGACGAATTATCGCTTCGATCTTTTTCATAGCATCCTCCCTCTTAAAATATGTACTTATTAAATTACGGCCGATCGGTTAGCTCATGCTAAAAGGTAAAAATGGTATCCATACTGAATGTCCACTGGTTGTGCTCGTTGCTGTTAAAAACCGGTTTATTAGAATAGTCGTAGCGCACTTCAGGACGGAACAGCAAGTTAGATAAAAACTTATTATTCGGGAACGGTTTAATCGCCACCCCTACCGTAGAAGCATAATAATTGGCTCCGGTTGCCGCACCGGTTGAGAAACCGCCGGCAGCATCCTGATACCATTCCAACCTGCTATTTAGCGTTAAATACGGATTAAACGCGTAGCTGGCATAACCCGCCACGCCGCCCCATTGTTTAGCCCCTTCTTCTAAACCGGGAATCTTCTGGGCCCGCACGTAATCCATGCCCAAGCCAAACCTTAACTTATCGTTAATTTTCTGCGTAACAACCAGGTCCAAAGCGGTCCACCAATCTTTATTGTCACCGGCGGGGACATTGTTTCCTACGAGAATCGGGTATTCCGGCCCCTCCGTCATTACAAAAATAACCGTGGTCTTGTCATTGGGGGTAAAGATCAGGCGGCCCAGGAAGTCTGAGGTGCCGTTAGAATCCCGCGTCGACTGGTTCCATCCGCGGGTCATCCCCGCGTCAATCGTCAATTGCGGGCTAAATACATAGGTAGCAAAAGCACCGGACTGCGTAACCGGTTCGGCAAAGAGAAACTGGTAGCTATAGGAATACAATGCCCTGGACGGATCGCCGAAAGCGCCGTAAATGTTGGCATCGAACTGCTCAAAACCGGCTAACTCGATCCATTTACCTACCCGGATCTTTGCCGGCAGGTTAGGAATGGCGATATCCACATAGGCCTGGATAAGATCGCTTTGAGTATGACCCGTCTGTTTAGCCCACATCCCGTTGGAGTGGACAAAAGCGGCATCCGAGCCATAAATCCCTTCCAGGCGGAAACCCAAATCAAATTGTTTTTTCGTGGGATCAACGGTACGTTCAATGTTCAAACTCACTTTGTCAAGAACGCCACTATTTTTAAAGCTGTTGTACCCCATAAATGTTGCTCCCCCTTTTTGAGGACGGGTGAAGTCATGGAAGAAACCCGCCTGGACGTAACCGTAAAGGTTGATCCCGGCATTGCTTAAAGGCTTAGCCAACCCTGCCTTATCCAACATGCTCATTAACAGCCCGAGAGAAGAGGTAGGCGCGGGCGCGGGAACAGCCGCCGCCGCACTAGGATCATCTGCCCAAACAGAAGCAATATTTGTCCCGAGAAAACACAGCCCCAAAAGCATTATTACCATACCGCTGCTTACGATATCTTTAGACCTTCTATAAAACTTTTCCATCGTTTTTCTCCTTCCGTTTAAATAATGGCTTTGTCCATCTTCTCTTTGGTGCGGATACGGATACAGTTATCCAGCGGGATCACGGCAATTTTGCCGTCACCGGCTTTTCCGGAAAAACATTCTTTTAAAATTACCGCCAGGATTTCGTTTACCTGATCATCAAGGGCATAAATCTCGATTTTAGTTTTATGCACAAACAGGAAACTCTCCGGCCGCGTACTCTGCATCCCGAAACCGCGCACTTCACTCACGGTCATCCCCCCGATCCCTACCCCCAGGAGCGAATCGGTCAGGTTTTTCAGTTTTTCCGAACGGATAATGCATTCTATCTTTTTCATCATTTCACCTGCCTGTTTATACCGCCCAAATCCCTTTTTCTCCGGTGCGGATGCGCATCGCTTCCGAGGCATCGGTCACGAAGATCTTGCCGTCACCGACATTGCCGGTGCGCGCCGCTTCGGCGATAATATCCATTATCTGCGGGACATCCCACTCCTTAACTACGACATCCAGCCTTATTTTCGGTATAAAACTGATTATATCGTTCTGCGGCTCACCGTCAAGGTGACCTTTTTGCCGGCCGAATCCTTTAACTTTTGTCACCGTCATCCCTAAAATACAATCATCTTCTTTCAGCGCCTGCACGACTATGTTGAGCTGCTCCGGACGGATCATCCCGGAAACCATCTTTAAGCGGTAAGTTTTACGCACGGTAGTTACCGCAACATAGATAACGCTGATCAAGGCCCAGCCTCCGGCGATAGTAAAACAGATCGTGGCTTCCGCCTTGGCATCGGCATTGCCGATAATATATAAATAAAGGATCCCAGCGGTCATCACCACATTGGCGATCAGCCCCAGCACGGGGATAATCCCGTGCTTTAAAAGATTAAAATCCTCCCTATTTTTAAAAGCAACGATCGTCCAGATGCAGGTAAGCCCGTAGAGTATAAAAGTCCCCAGGTTTGAGGCAAGGGTAATGCCAAAAAGCCCTACTACTGAACGCACGCCGATAGCTCCGATTACCGAAGTAACCAGGATCAACATTGCCAGTGAAACATGCGGCGTAATATGTTTTAGATGAATAAAGCTTAATGCGGAAGGCAGCTCCCGGTCTTCCGCCATGCCGGCAGATACCCGCATCGCCGTATTCATACAGCTTAAGGTTGTTCCGATCACCGCGATCGCCACGGTAATGGCCATAGTAATCATTAAACCGAATCCCAGGCCGGGAATTAAAGATTCCCCGATAAGTTTAGCCAAGTCACCGATGGGAGCCCCCGAAGCGGCGGCGGCAGCCATGCCGGTTGCCCCTGCGGCATTAGCCAGCTTTTCACTAAGCATCAATCCGGCACCAAAATACTGGAACAGATAAGCAAACACCCCCTGAACAATAAGTGAAATAATGATCGCCTTGGGAATGGTGGTTTTGGGATCTTTGGTTTCGGCGGCCAAAGCCGTGCAGCTTTCAAAACCCACGAGAATTAAAATCGCTATCGTCGACTGGACCAGGATACCCTGCAAGGAGTGCGGTTTAATTATATCCAATCCTCCGCTAAATACCCACTGCGTGGCATGCTGGGGATTAGCCAGGCGGTACCAGATCGCCAAGCCCGTAAAGATCACCAAAGTAACCCATTGAATAATATTGATCCAGATAGCAATAACCGTTGATCCGGTTACGCCCCGGTAGGCGACATAACCGGTCACTACCGTAAATATTACGCAGATAACAGTCATGTTTAATAGCGGCAGGGTTTGGCCGGTAAACTGGTTATAAATATATCCGATCAGGGTGGCCATCATCGCCACCATTACTCCCGGATAAACCCAATAAAAAAGATGCGCCGCCCATCCGGTAGCCAGTTTCGCAAAACGCGCTATCGAGGTCGGGCCGCTTACTTTCTCCTTACGCGCATCCAAAAAGGCTTTTTCGGCGAAATAAGTACAGCTGGCAAAACCTGCTTCCGGATAGATTTTTGCCAACTGCGCATAGGAGAGTGCGGTTAAAAAACATACGGTCAAGGCCAGCACGATCCCTGCCCAAATGTCGCTGGCAACCGAAGCCCCGCTTGGCGCGGTAGCCGCAGCCTGCAACTGATAAGTAATCCACAAAAACGCTCCCGGAGCAATCAAAGCCATTGCGTTCATCGTGGCGCCTAATAAACCGAGCTTAGGCTTAACCAAAGTCATATCCCCTTGAGCCATCTTTGCCCTCCTTCTTTTAACTAATTACACATTTGGTTAATAAAATAAAAAAGCGCCTTTTTTTCTCCGTCATAGGATCAAAAAAAGACGCCTGCGTCTAGGATAACTGTTTAAAAATAAAAATGGCGTTCCTTATCTTGGAACGCCAATGTTTTTTTCGCTTCTCTGCGAGCCTTACACCAATACAAGTAAAAAAGAACTAGAGTTGGTAACTTAAATTATATTTTAACCGCGGTAGCCGTTAGTGATCGGCATCCTGCGGTCGCGGCCGAAAGCTTTGGGAGTGATCTTGATCCCCGGAGGGGCCTGCCGGCGCTTATATTCGTTTTTATCGACTACCCCGGAGGTTTTCCGGACCATCTCCGGGTCAAAACCCGAGGCGATGATCTGAGTAATGTCCTTATCCTCTTCGACATATGCCTTCAAGATACCGTCCAGGACCTCATAAGGAGGCAAGGTATCCTGGTCGGTTTGATTAAACTTCAACTCGGCAGTGGGCGCCTTGGAAAATACGCGTTCGGGGATCACCAGGCCAAGGGAATTTCTGTGCCTGGCTAACTTGTAGACTAAAGTTTTAGGCACATCTTTGATCACCGCAAGCCCCCCGCACATATCTCCATACAGGGTGGCATAGCCCATGCTCATTTCGGATTTATTTCCCGTGGTCAAAACCAGCCAGCCGAATTTATTGGAAAAAGCCATCAGGATATTTCCCCGGATGCGCGCCTGGAGGTTCTCCTCGGCAATATCCCTTTCCCGGCCGGCGAAATGCGGTTCAAGCACCAAAAGATAAAATCTGAATATCTGTTCGATGGAAAGAGTGATAAATCTGACCCCTAAATTCCTGGCCAGGCCCGAGGCATCCTCCTGCGACTGGGTGCTGGTGTAGCGGGAAGGCATAAATACCCCGGTAACATTTTCCTTGCCCAAAGCGTCAACGGCCAGGGTGGCGACCAGGGAAGAGTCTACCCCTCCGCTTAAACCGATGATCACTTTACCGAAACCATTCTTATGCACGTAATCCTTCAACCCCAAAACCAGCGCCTGGTAAACCTCGGCTTCCTGTTCCAGGGCTGGCGGCTGTTCGCTGGCCGCTAAAACTTTTTTGGGCGCGGATAAACCGGCAGAAAGTTTAATTACCTTTTTGGAACCCCTGGCGCGGCTTGCCGGAAGCTCCAGGTCATAAAATAATAAATCTTCGCTAAACGCCCTGGCGCGGGCCAAAAGCTTACCTTTATTATCCACAACCATGCTTTGGCCGTCAAAAACCAGCTCATCCTGTCCGCCCACCAGGTTGGTATAAACCACAAATACGCCGTTAACCCTGGCTTGCTGCGCGATCACTTCCTGCCTCTTTTTCCTTTTGCCCGCATAATACGGCGAGGCATTGATATTCAGGATCAGCTTTGCTCCGGCGGCGGCTTGCCGGCGGGTCGGGCCGGAAGCTTCCCAGATATCCTCGCAGATATTCACCCCGAAAATAAAATCGCCGAGGGAAAAGACCAGCGCTTTATCCCCGGGACAAAAATAACGCTTTTCGTCAAAAACCCCGTAATTGGGGAGAAAGATTTTCCGGTAAACCCCTTTGACCTGGCGGTTATAAATTACGGCGGCGGCATTGTACGCTTCTTTAATATTGCCGTCGGCAAAACCAACCACGGCCACTATCCCCCGGTCAATGCCTTTTACCAGGTCCTTTAAAGCGGCGGTATTGTCACGGATAAATTTTGGTTTTAACAGGAGGTCTTCGGGGGGGTATCCGCAGAGCGCTAGTTCCGGAAAACAGATTATCTGGGCGCCGGAATCTTTTGCCTGCCGGGTATAGCTGATGATTTTAGCGGCATTCGCCTCTAGGTCGCCGACTGTGGAATTGATCTGCGCTATCGCTACGCGCAGCAAAACTTTATTTTTCATTTTTCTTGCTTCGGATATCTTTTGCCAGGATAATCGCTTCGGCTACTTCGCGCATGGATTTACGCATATCCATGCTTTGTTTCTGGATCAAGCGGTAAGCCTCCGAAGAAGGGATGCCGGCGTCCAGGGAGAGGATATCTTTTGCCCGCTCGATAAGCTTACGGGTCGTCAAGGCCTCTTCCGCGGAACGGGCGCGCAGGTCAAGCTCCGCGTTCTCGATTGCCAGGGCCGCCTGGTTGGCCAAAGCCGTCAAAAGGTCCAGCTCGTGTTTGGAAAATTTATGTTTTTTGGAAGTATAGCAGTTCAAAACTCCGATCACCCTCCCTTTTACGGCCAACGGAACGCAGGCCAGGGAACACAAACCTTCTTTTTTAGCCACATCCTGATTTAAATAACGCGTGTCGGCTTTTACATCCAAAACGCAGATCGGCTTATTGGTCTGCGCGACTACCCCGGCGATCCCTTCCCCCAGATGAATATTCGGTTTGCCGTTATATGCTTCGGATATCGATTGGGTCGCCTTGACCACTAATTCTTTTTTATCCGGGTCAAGCAGCATTAAAGAGGAAATTTTCGAATTCATGATCTCCGCGGTAACCTGCACCACCAGGCGCAACAACTCCTCCAGGTACATTCCCGAAGTGATCAAATTCGCCACTTTGGAAATTGCTTCGATCTGTTTTACATAAATGGTGAAATTATCTTTTTTAGCCGCAGCCATCGTTACCCCTTTTCTATAAAACGTTTTAACCTGACTAAAGCTTCCCGCAGATTATCCATGCTGGAAGCATAAGAGATCCGGATATACCCTTCCCCGCAGGGGCCAAAAGCCGTCCCGGGGACAACCGCTACTTTCTCTTCTTCCAAAAGCTTGCGCGAAAAATCCAAAGAGGATAAACCGGTGCTTTTGATCGAAGGAAAAAGATAGAATGCCCCCTGGGGTTTGGCGCATTTGAGCCCCAAAAGATTCAGTTCCGCAAGCATGAATTCCCGCCGGCGGTTATATTCCCGTTTCATTTGTTCCACGGAACGTCTGGCGCTGACCAGCGCTTCGGCGGCCGCCATTTGGCCGGTGATCGGAACGCACATGATCGTATACTGGTGAATTTTAGTCATCCCGGCGATGATCTCTTTCGGGCCGCAGGCAAAACCCACCCGCCAGCCGGTCATCGCGTAAGACTTGGAAAACCCGTTAAGATACAGCGTATTTTTTCTTGCCCCGGGCAGGGTCGGGAAAGCGACGTGCTCAAAATCATAAGTGAGGTCCCCGTAAACTTCGTCGCTGATACAAAGCACCTTATGTTTCAATAAGATTTTGTTGATCTTTTCCAATTCCCCCCGGCGATAGGAAACCCCGGTCGGATTGGTCGGATAATTTAAAACGATGGCTTTGGTTTTTTTATCGATATATTTTGCTAAGAGTCCGGGCGTAAGCTTGAAGCCGTCTTTTGAAGTATCGATATAAACCGGAATCCCGCCGGCAAGCTCGGCCACCGGCCCGTAAGAAACATAGCTGGGCTGGGGGATCAATATCTTGTCGCCGGGGTTAATGATCGTGCGCAGCGCCAGGTCCAATCCTTCGCTGACCCCCACCGTAATCAGTATTTCTTCATCCGGGCTGTACTCCAGGCCGTATTTATTTTTCAGGAAACGGCTTATCCCCAGGCGCAGTTTATACAGCCCCTTATTTGAGGTGTAGCTGGTAAACCCCTGCTCCAGGGAATAGATCCCTGCCTCGCGGATCTGCCAGGGAGTGACAAAATCCGGCTCCCCTACCCCCAAGGAGATAACCTCCTTCATCCCCAGGACCAGGTCAAAAAAAGCCCGGATCCCAGAAGGCTGCATTTTTTCGACTACTTTGGATATTTCCATTCTCTAACCTGCATTCTCACTGCCAAAGACTAATAGGATATCGCGATCCTCTTATTCTCCGACCGGTGTTTTAAGATCACTCCGTCTTCCTTATATTTTTTCAGTAAAAAGTGGGTAGCGGTGCCGCGCACGTTTTCCAGGCAGGAAAGTTTCTCCGCCACAAAATTAGAAACCGTATGCAGATTCTCGCCTTCCACTACCACTAATAAATCATATGTCCCGCTGATCAGATAACAGCTGGAGACCTCCGGAAACGAATAAATACGCTCGGCGATCTTCTCAAAACCCAGGTCTTTCTGGGGAAGGATATTGACTTCGATGAGCGCCCGGACTTCGGACTGGCTGTCTTGAATTAAATCCTTATTGATTACCGCTTTATATTTTAAAATCGCCCCCTCTTTTTCATACTTCTTGATCGCTTTTTTTACTTCTTCCGGCTTCTTGTGGATCATCTTGGCGATATCTTCAACGCTGGCCCTGCCGTCCTTCTCTAAAATTTCCAGTATTTCGTCCATTTTCATCCTCCCGGTAAACAACAAATTCTGGCGAATTTTTATTCAATCGCGACTATAAAAAACAAAGAAACTATGAATGGATTATATACCCGTAAACAGGAGGGGTCAAGGGAGATTAGGCCTGCCGGAGATCAGAACAAAAGTTTTAGCTTGGTCCCCAATACGTTTGCCGCCGTCCATTTCAGGCTTTTGGAGCTCTGCAGCATATAATACATCTCCGCCCTGAGGTTCTTGGTAAGCGACATCCCCAGGCCGGCGGAGAACCTGTTCTTGTTCAATCTTTGCCCGTCATCCATAAGGATAAAAATCTCATCGGACAGATAAGGCTGGATCTGGAATTGAGTAAATTTCCAGGGCGCTTTTACCGTAAACTTATTGCGGTAGGTCCAGGTATCGTCTTTATAATCGAAATGGTTAAGCTCCAGCCGCGAGCGGTCATCAAAATTAAAACCCGCAAGCTCCCAGAACAAAGTAGCGCAAATATAGGGTTCGTTCTCAACCAAAAATTTATTCCCGGGCTTGGAAAGGACATGCCGGTAGCCGGCGCCGACATTTAAATGCTTCTGCAGAGTATATAAAAAACCCAGATCATAGTGCTGGTAATAAAAATCCTTGGCGCTGCCGCCCCAGCGGAATTCCTGCTCAAAAACTATTTTTGCGTCCGGGTTTATTTTGAATTCCTCGGAATCCGTGTTCCAAACCTGGAAATCATTATCTTTATAGGCATAAGCGGTGGCAGTGCACAGCAGGAGCAAACCGGCGGCCAGTAAATTATTTATTTTCATTTTTTAAACAACCTGTTAAAAAAGGGGCTAAAATTTTTAGTTTTAGCCCCGGCAGAACCAACCTTTGATATTTTTAATATTTTATTATTTTACTTCCGGCGCAGGCACAGCCTCTTTTACGGCGGCAGTTTCGCTGACCACGGCAGCAGCAGCCTTATTGATCTGGGCTTTAGCTTCCTCTAACGCTTTTTTGGTGCTTTCTAACTCTGTTTTTACCGCGCTTAATTCATCCTGCTTTTCCTTTAATTCCTTGGTAAGGCTGGAGATCTTGGCGTCCTTTTGCTGCACCGAACCGCTGAGCATATCTACCTGGCTTTTAGCCTGTTTGGCATACTCAAAATTCCGGTAGGCAACACCAAAGGCAATAATTATAACGATCAAGCCGATTCCCGCAACAATTAAATTTTTCTTTCCCATCTTTTCCTCCTTTTTATTAGTCTATTGTCTTACTAATCCTTATAAATTGCAACAAAAAATTTATCCCGCTTTCCGAACCGGCTTTTCCCTTACCGACGCCGGTAATATTCGTCTTCCCAGCGCTTTTTTTCTTCTTCATGGAGCTTTCTTTCCGGGCTCATCACCTTTTCATTCATATGCCGCCTTAAATCTTCCTGATCTCTTTTTACCCCGTCCTTAGTTCTACCCGCTTTTGATAAAAAAAATAGGGTTAAAAAAACAGCTAAAACTATTATCCCGGCCAGCAAAATTAGATTCATTTACCCTCCATTTTGATTATATCACCTTCTGGAAGGATTGATAGGCAAATCCCTTGTTCGTGATTAATCCTGGCCTTAGGCTCTGGCCTAATTTACGGAAGGAGCTTGCGTTTGGAGCCGATGCAGATCTTTGGTAAGCTCCGCCAGTTTTTTACGCAGTTCCCGTATTTCCTGTCTCAGGCTCTTAAGCTGCGCGGAATCATTGTCCTTGTCCTCCTGATCTATTTTTAGGTGTTGTTTAAAGGAGGTTTCTAATTCATTCTGGCGCTGCTGCTGCCGGTCAACATATTCCTGCAGCTCCTTGATCTTAGCGCCGGAGCGCTGATTAAAATCGGTAAATCCCTCTTCGTAAGCCTTCAGGCGGGAATCGACCGAGGCCTCCAGGCTGCTCTTGAATGCCGCAAGCTCATCTTGCACTCCGTTCAATTTAGCGCCAACCGCATCTTCCAGCTGCCCCTGGTAATTCGTCTGCATAATGAATTCCCGGTCCCGGCGTTTACCTTCCATTTCTTTTTTAATGGAATCCTCCGCCTTCTTTCTCTCTTCCCACTCGCGTAAAATTTCATCCTTCAGTTTTCCGGCGGAATCCTGCTGCCATTTATTTTGATAAAAAAAGGCGGCGGCCGACAGAAAAATCAGCAATAATATTACCGGATTAATTTTATTTTTCATAATTATTATAACTGAATAAAACCGGCCCGGCCGGTTCACTCCCCGGCTTTTTAGTGAAAATGTGCCCGCTTGCGGTTTAGTATTATTATAGAATTGGCTTTTTGGTTGTCAATGAATTAGAAGCCCCAAGTGGCCGGGATCATCCTGGCGTAAAGAATGAATACTTTGAAGAAACAATAAGGGCTCAGGCCAGAAAGCCCGAGCCCTTTTAAGTTAACGGTATCCTGCTATTTGGCCGCCGCGGTTGGCGCCTTTTCTTCTTTTTTATCGAATTGAGCCGGCTTGGGAGGTTTGCAAACTCCGCACGGTGATTTTCCCGCTTTGACTGCCTCTGCGGGAGACTTGTACTCTATCAGATTTTCCGGCTTTATATTCTTTACCAGGCCGCAAGAGGGTAAGTGGTATTTGTCGGAATCCTTACTGGCCACTACCCTGATGTTCTCATTGGGTTTACATATGCCGCAAGGAGAATACCCGGCTTTTTGCGCCTCTTCCTGAGTTTTAAAACATACCTGGTTCTCAGGCTTTATGTTTTTGGCGACGCCGCAGTCAGCCAGGTGGTACTTGGTCGAATCTTTGCTTGCCACAAAATCTTTACATTCGGCAAAACTTGTTCCGCAAAGCATCATGGATAAAGCAAAAAATAAAAACATCGAAACCAACTTCTTCATTACTCCTCCTTTTTTAAATGATTCCGTAAGTATACCTGCCGCGCTGGACATATCAAAAAATAAATATGGCGCTAGCCAATAAGGTTGCGGCAGGCCAGCGCCTGCCGCAACCTTAAACATCGAAACGTATGATTATTCGATTATTTTGATCGCTTGGGCCCTATGGGCGCCACCGGTCTTGGATTTGTATTCCACGCTAACCTTGGTATCTTTCTTTATCTCGCTTAACGCTATCTTCTGCCCGTCCTTGGAAGTAATCGCGGTACCGCTTTTTACGGACAAGGTTATCTTCTGCCCTTTTTCATCGATTACCACAATTTCGGATTTTATTTTTTTCTCGGTATTTCCGACGGTTACGGAATCTACTTTTCCCGTAACTGTTTTAATCACTGCCGGAACTGCGGCAGTTTTGGTCGGGGTGGTAGTTTGTTGAGCAAAAACCGAAGAGCTGATAAACATGACAGCGAGTATCGCTAAAAATAGCTTTCTCATTTTAATTCCTTTCTTATGATTGTAGAAAACGGTTAAATGTAATCGGGAAATCAGGAGATAGGCGGAGGGGATTTTTCCTGCCTGGCCAGGTACGAAATTACCTGCGGGGATGAAAACGCAGCGCGGTTATCTGCGTAGAGGACCCCTTTTTGAGAGAAGATATCGGAAAACAATTCATGGTGCTGGGCAAGGGTAAAATTACACAGCGCATCGAAACTTGCCTCATCATCGCAAATGGCCCTGGAGAAAATGACCAAAGAAACTGCGATTGCCAATATCAGGATAAAATTAAAAAAACGCGTTTTTTTCATAAAAGTGGGTATTAACCGGCTCCCGGAATTTAAGGTTTATTATAAATCTAACCTTTTTATTGTCAAGAACCGCAAGTGCGGCTTACTTTTCCCTCTCTGATGCTTTTTTCAGCTGCTTCATAAAATCGGCATTCGGGATAAACCCCAAAGCTTCCGCTCTGTGCACATCCTGCCAGGCCAAGGCATATTCTTTTTGAAAATAATACACGATCGCCCGGTTGTTATAAGCCTGCGCATAATCCGGATTTAATTCTATCGCCCGGTTATATCCCCGCACCGCCTCCTCCAGAAAACCTTGAGCGGAATAGCTATTGGCGCGGTCGTAATAAGTTTTTGCCTCTTCCTCCCCCAGATAACGCGTGATCGCCCGGTTAAAAACTACCCCGGTAAATTTAGGGGTTAATTCTTCCGCGGTGTTAAAATCCGAGTAAGCTTGTTTCCGGTTCCCTTGGGCATAATAGGCGCGGCCGCGGTTGTGATAGGCCCTTGCTTTTTTGGGGGACTTACGCACCACATCGCTCCATAAGGTAAGCGGGTCTTTCCAGACTTTATTCCTCTGGTAAGTCAGAACGGCATAAAAACAGACCATTAAACAAAGGATAAACACCGCAAAATTAACTTTTTTTTCTTCAAATAAATAAAACAATCCGCTGACTAGAAAGAAACTGTAGCCGGCCATCGGCAGATAAAGCCGGTGCTCAAAAATCACGTCTTTAAGCGGGACAATACTGGATTCCGGTAAGAGGGCCAGGAAAAACCAAAAAATACCGAAAGCGGCTAACCGGTAATTGCGGAAGAGCTTAAGCGCGAAAATCAAGATGCCGGTTAAAAATAATACGCTGGCCAAAACAGGAAAATTAAATAACCCGGCCATGAGCGGATAATCGTAATCCAGGTTCTGGTTTAAAGGCAGAAAAAGCAGCCTGATGTAGGTAACTATAACCCGTAATTGCGTCAGAAGATATTGCCAGGCGCAGATCCACCAATTTGGCCAGAGTGGAGCATGCATTTCCGGAACGCTTGTCGAGTGCCTGGAGAGCAGCGCCAGAGGAATAATAAGCAAAGTAAATAAAAAGGGAGTGCTCCGCTTCCATTCTGCATATTTCCTGGCCCTGAAAAAACTGAATTCATACAGGCAGATCGTTAACGGCAAAGTTGAGGATATCTCCTTGGTGAACATGGCAATTATTGCCGCCGCTAAAGAGAGGCCATACAGGCAGCCGGAGGCTTCCGGCCTGCCCTCCCGTTGCAACAGCCTTGATCTAACATAAAACCCGAGAGAAGCCAGATAAAACAAAGCTGCCAGGGAGGCGCCCCGCTGAAATATGTAGGTTACTGCCTGGGTTTGGACCGGGTGCGCCACAAAAACCAGTCCGGCGAAAAATGCGATCAGGCCGGCGCTCCTGGAAATTTTCCCCCCGGCCATCTCCGGGGTAGAAAAAGTTAGGACAGAGATCCAAAAAACCAAACCCGCGCAAACCAAATGTACCGCTAAATTAAAAAGGTGGTAGCCGAACACATCCAAGCGGCCGAAATGGTAGTTAAAAGCGAACGATAAAAAAGTTATAAAACGGGTAGGCCAGAAATTCCAGATCGCGCGCAGGTCTAAAATGTTGCTTAACGCGGGATTATTGATAATGGAATACAGATCATCGAATTGAAAGGAATTATGGAAAGAATTAAAGTAAACCGTAATTCCCAGGCAAAAGATGCCAGCCAGGGAAAGCAGCTTACCGCGTGATGGTTTCAAAAATAAGCCTTTCATAGGGTATACTCTAAAAAAAACTGAATCGGGAAGGCTTCACCATTGCCTCCCTCTATTTTATCTCCTCTTCTCTATAGGGCTTTAACATGTCCAGGAGCTTCGGTGAAACGGCGTATCCCAGCGCAATTGCCTTGTCACAGTGGCGGACAGCCAGGGGATAATTCTTTTGGTAATAATAGGCTAATGCCAGGTTATTATGGACTGCGGCCAGGCCGGCATCGACCGCTAAAGCTTTTTGGAATTCCCCGGCCGCCGCATTGAATCTCCCGGCTAATAAATATGCTTTCCCCAGTTCGTTAAGCAACACTACATTACGCGGATCAGTTTCCAGGGCTTTTTTATATAATCCGACGGCTTCTGCGCCCCTGCCGGCGGCTTGCATCCTTTCATTTTGCAGCGGTAGCTTTGCGTCAATTTCTTTTAGTTTATTATATATTTGCCCCGCTTCTTCTTTTTTTCCGGCCGCCCGGTACAAATCGATCAGGTAAAGATATATCCCCCTGCGGTCGGCATCAGAGACGAAATTTAACACATAACTGAAATCCGCGATAGCTTGATTATATTCTTTTTTTTCGACAAATGCCAGGGCGCGGTTATTGTACGCCATTACCGCATCAGGGTATTTGTCCACGACATCGTTCCACAAGGTTAAGCTGTCTTTCCATGTCCCGCATCTTTGGCGGGTCAATAAAACCATTGCCCCCAGCGCGCAGGTTAAAAAAACCAGGAGGATGCGCCCGGCTGTCCTTTTTAATTTAGGCGTATCCTGGATCAAGCCAACCAGGAATTCAGCAACTAAATAAAATATCCCCAGCGCGGGAAGATAAACGTAGCGGTCCGCTACAAGGGTTTCACCGATTGGCACAAATTGCAGCACCGGCAGAACGGTGATTAAAAAGAACGCGTTTCCGAAAACCGCTTTCTTCCGGTACCTGGCCGATAAAAATAACCCAATGCATAGAATAAGGTAAAGGGCAGGCAAAACCAGTAATTCCGGGCTCAAGCGCGCCTCCATGCGCGGATAAAGACAGGCCAATTTTACCGGCATGAAGATCTTAGTGAGGTAAAAAGCGATGCTGTAAGCGGCAACCGCAAGCTTGTCTAACGCGCCGGTGATATTTTCACGCATTGCCCCGGATGAATATTGCCCCAGAACCGCGATTACGGAAAAAACGCAGGAGAGGACGAAAAAAGGTATTTTTTCGACAAACATTTTTTTGTCCGGTTTTCTACCGGTAAGATAATCGATGCTTAGCAGGACAGCCGGCAAAGTTATCGCCATTGCCTTCGAGAGCAGGGAAAAAATAAATAAAATCAGGCTAAGACAATAATATTTTCCCGGCTTAGGCGTTCTTAATGAATATAAATAACCGATCAGCGAAGCTAAAAAAAACAGCGCGTAAAGCACGTCCTTTCTTTCGCTGATCCAGGCCACCGATTCCACGTGCAAAGGATGAACGGCAAACAATAAAGCGGTGATCACTGAGACGCCGGTCTTTCGGGAAAGCAGATAAACCAGCCAAAAAACCAGGCAAGCGTTCAATAAGTGCAGGATCAGGCTGATAAGATGATAACCGTAAGGAGCGGAACCGAAAAAATGATATTCACATAAATAAGAAAGGATGGTAAAAGGCTGGTAATTGCTGATAAAAAAAGAGCCGAATATATGGCGGATATTTTCGGGGGAAATTTTCTGGATGACCGGATTGTTCGTCACATAAATACCGTCATCCCAATTCACAAACCCGTTCTTAAGGCAAGGCAGGAAGGCGACGATGATGACCGCCGTAATCAGGCATGCGGAAAATATTATTTTCAGATCGATTTTTTTAGCCAATTTAATCAAACTCCGCCCCGATTTAATGCCCGGGTGAAAACTTCTATTTTTCTGCCTCAGGCATGATCATAATCGAGATTGCCCTGCTAAAACCATCTTTCTTAGCGGTAGAATATTCAATAAGCACTTTATCCCCGGGTTTGATCTTTTTTAAATTCAGCACTTCCCAGTCCGGGCCGTAGACGCCGATGCCGGAAGTTAAAACGAAGTTCATTTTACTCCCCTGGCTATTGGTGACCGTGATCTCATGCTTTGTGCTCTCCATGATAATTGATTCTACCTGGCCTTTAAAAGCCTGCGATTCAATAATTTTCTGCCTGAATGTCTGTATCTCCGCGAAACCATAAGAATAAGCCGAGAGCAGGACAAATAATAAAATAAGGATTTTTTTCATTTTGATTGCGGGGTCAGTTATCCGATAAATACCGCTGGTTTTACTTGCTCCGAAAACGAGATAAAGGCCGTCAAATCAACAATCTACTGAACGGCTAAGGCCTTGTAGCCGCAGCTGTGGTAAACCAAAAATTGTTCAGGATTAATCGGATTGACCAACAGGGTAACGTATTCTCCTTTGCGGTAATCCATACCATTATACATGAGCGCCTGAACCCTGTCCCGGAAATCCGTATCGCCGAATTTATAATCGATAACCAGCTTCACAATAGCGTTATCTTCACGGATTTCTTTCACCAGCCCCGGCACCGCCCGGCCGGAGGCAACAAGCTGCCTCTGGAGATTAAGCTTCTCCAGCATAAAGCCCACGGCATATGCCACCAAAAAGAATAATAATATTTCAAAAAATATGAAAATTTCCCCCTGCCCCCTGACTGAAGCCAGGCGCACATCAAGCGGATTATCCGGATGGGCTATCAGGGCAACCGGCCCGCCCACGGCAACGCGATTATACTCCCAAATCGAGGTTGAAAAATTATCGGTTTTCTCCTGGCCGCCTGGAATAGGGTAGGCGATATTCAGCCTGTATTCATAACTATATCTACCCATATTATTGCCGTATCCGCCCATTCTCCTGTTCCCGGCGGTTTTATGCCAAACGCGGTCCATCTTCTTCTCCTGCACTGTTCCGGTAATTGATTTACCGAATCTGGTTATGTATACCTGCTTTATTACCGGGAGATTAACCAGCAAAATCAACGTCATTAGCAAGAGATAAAGAAAAATTCTCAAAAATAAAGGAAGGGGATAACGCTTTGCCACCTTTCTTGGCAGAGAAGAATTCTGTAATTCCGGCTCCGGACCCCACTCCTCAACTGACAGGTAAGATTGTTTATCCATATTACGCCTCCTAACTCTATCCGCCCAGACTCTTCCGCATTATTTATATTCCAAAGTCTATCTGGATAATTTCTTTCCGTCGATATACCAATATACTACAACTGTGCATAATCTATTGCAAAACAATTTTGCTATTTAAAAAGCATAAACACAGGTTAAAGCCACGGAATCATTAGCATCCGGATTAGCGTCGGTCACTGCCCCTCATAAACTAAAAGGGCTTAAATTTTATCATCTTTTTCTTTATCTATTATGTAAGATTATTTTTTAAGTGACCTGATTTTTTTGGCTGCCTCATATCTGGCATCTATCTCCGTTTTTATTTTTTCGATGATCTCTTTTGCCTCTCTTATTTTATTTCCTATGCTTAAAAATGTCTTTTGGAAAGCCGTATTTTTCGATTGCGCCGCAATTTTACTTAAATTCTCAGCGGATTCATTAAGCGTCTTAAGCGAATATTCTAACCTCGGTTTTAGCTGCGGATAAATACTATACTGGCTATTAGATAACGCAAATAAAGACGTCAGATCATAAGCATAGGTGGCCGCCCAAATACTCATAATACATTGGTAGTTGGCTCCATTAAGGTTGGCCAGCTCACTGAATAAATGAGAATTTTGGTTTATGATCAAACCGTTAACATTATTCAGCAAGTCGGAGCTGTAAAATTCCAGCTCGGACCTTATTTTATCTAATTTTTGCCTATAGCCGTTCTGGACTTTATTCATAAATTTATCGTCGAGGATAATCTCCTCTTCGAAATATTTTACCGACTTCTTGATCGCTTCATTTACCTCATCTTTTAATTCCTCAAAATCCTTTTTATCCACCAATATTTTGCCATCCGGCATCTTAATCGCTCCGGGAAACGATTCGGTCGGCTGTGAATGTCCTTGCGGTTGACTTAGGATCCGCGGCTGTTGCTTAGAAGCTGTTTTTCCGCTATAACCGTAAGCGGCATTGATGTTTAAAATAAACAAACAAAACAGGCAGATTATTCTTTTCATTTGCTCTGGAGTGGATGTTCGATGCGTGTTCCAAACAGCACTTTTTGATTTGTTTTAGTCCATTGCGCAACCGGGACCCTTATGCCGGGACCTTGTCCTGATTCAAGGAGGAGGTATATACAACCCGTATTTTCTAATTTTGATTCATCAATAATCTCCCTACCGTTGGATCTTATGCAAAATACTCTGCCGCCTACAGGACACAAAGATACCTCACCGCGATGAAGTTCAACGTTTCCCGATAAAACGGGGATACCCTGTAATAAAAAGGTAATTTTTCCTGAGTCTAAAAAGATATTTTTCTGCATTAAATCCTCTTTATGGAGTATCAACTTTTTTGCTTTTCCAGTATAATCTAGTGCCCCGATATCTATTATCCCGATGTTTAATCCGGGACGTAATAAGCGAACCTTTCCCAGGGAAAATTCCCTGGTCTGACCATTATTTTCCAGCCTCAGCACTACTGAGGAACCATCGCTAATGTTCCAATCAAGCGAAAGGAATACCCAATCCAGCATACTGGACTTGTTATCTTGGAATGCAATAAGAGAGGCGGTATGGGAAAGGGTATTACCGGGCGATTCACATTGAGAGCCCTGACAATACCTGCGGCTATCTTCCGGATTATTATCATAAAACCCTCCCAATTTCACGTGGTTAATTTCCAGGGCTATATCGCTGTATTCTGACAGGCTCCCCTTCAGGATTGGTTCTTTCGTGCGCGGATTTTCGGTAACAGCAGTTGTTTCTATTACGACAGGCGTACTTATTTCTCTGCCGGTCAAATAATCAAAAAGGATTTGTGCCTGGAACTGATTGCCATTGGGGCTTCTATGATCAAGTGGCGCTCGGTAGGGAAAATGAGTATCGGAGGGCATGACAAAACACCCCAGGTTATCTCTCTGAAGGCTTTGTCCTATAGCAATAATAGCGCTATCATAATGGCACAGGATAACCTGCCCGGAAGCGTCGGCCATTTCACCTAAAAGTATCTTATAAATTTTGCCCATTTCCCCCTTATCGTTGTTTTTATAATAAAAGGGGTTTGCTTTAAATTCTCTATGCGGCAATAAAACATAGAGGGGAATGGCTAAGAAAGCCGGTGGGCGCCTGTCGTACAAGAGAAATTTTTTATAAGGCAGGAACCTTACGTAATTCTTAAATTTCTGCGCATACGTATCTCCGTCTACGTCTATTAAATCAACGTGCGTGCCTTTTAAAACATATCTTGCATGCATATGCATGAGACTAGTTTTATAATCGTAATTCATACTGTCCGAAAAAGTAGAATCTCTATCCTCATTGAAACACCCGGGCCCTAAAATAAGATAGTCGAGATTATAAGTCTTCCCGATGAACTTCCAGATGTTAAACGCCTGATGGAAACCAGCTCCTCCTACCCCAAAATTGATCACCTCGACATTTTCATATCCGTGCTGCCGGAAAATATCCTGCAGTAACGTCGGGTAGTCATACCGATCATTGACCTCATCCCCATGGGTATAAGAATCCCCGAAACAGCCTATTCGTATACGATTACCTGGTTTCACCTGGCTAAAATTACCGGGGCTGCTTTTTTTATCGTTCGGCACTCTGCCGGTTATTGTGTTAGTAGATAAGGTGGGATTCAATTTAGAGAGCATGGGCGTTACACCAAGACAGTAAAGAATATAATCCATGCCCAATAGGAGCACGAATAGATAAAAACAATAGAAAAATAAAAACACGATTTTCTTTCTCATACTCCCCTTTAAAAAAGTGTGCTGCTCTTGGACACTATTGGATGGAAATTTCCGCAACCAAAAGCATTCAAAAACGAAACGCAACCTACTGTTCTACCAATAAGTTGCGCCGCAGCTACCTCACTTCCTTCTTGTTGCATTTACCACCTTAAAAAGTATAACGGAGAGGCAGGGAAAACACCGCCCCCCTTCTTAACCGTTATTATAGCAAGCAGTTATGATTACGCAACCTATTTGGTATACAGAAATCGTACAGCTTTGATAGATGCTTTTGCAATGCTCTTCACTCCCAAGAGTACTTTTGACGCAGGGATCCAATTCGTTCAGTTGCCAGCTTAGTTTTAACAAAAATATTTTAGGGCAGAACGCTTTATTTTCTCAACTGGTACTCTTTTGGGACTAATTTTTTCTTGACAAAGAAATCATAAATAACTTTGGCAATCAGTTTATTCCCGAAAACATTCGGATGTCCATCAATATAACAAATATCGGATTGGCTCCCGTTATAAAGCAATAACGGATCGTTGATAAAATAAATGTTACTCCCTTCAAGGGGCAATTCTTCATCTTCAACCAAGCTTCCAACTATTACAAGCTTAGCGCCACATAATTCGGCAACTCTTTCTATTCTTTTTAAAATAGCCAAGGTGAGTTTTATTTTAATAGTCGAATTATCTATCGGTTCAACTTGTTTCTCTTTCGACAAATATAATAAATTTTGGATAAACCAAAACAAATAACTTTTCTTAGCCAGATAATACCTAATTTGATCTAACGTCGGATTACTAAAAGAAAAGGCATCCACCCTAGGAACAGGAATATTGGAAAGAAGTAACTCATTTTTATCGGTCAACAAGAACTGAGGTTTAGGCCTATCCCACATTTTTGAATAACAGGCTCTTGTGGCATCATCAGAAATCACATATATCAGAATTAAATCTGGATGGTACCTTACCCCTTCTCGTATAAGGAAAAGCAGTTCCTGGTCGATCCCATATCCTTGAACCGCCATATTGATAACGGAAATGTTAGTGAAATAACTTTTTAAAAGATCTGTGAATCTCTGGTTAGCATTAACTCCCCAACCAAAGGTAATCGAATCTCCAAGACACACAATCCTAAACTCTCCCTTTGCTTTATCGTAACTATACTCGGCATCTCTAAGGCCTTTTGAGTTTATCTTATAGAAGACCTTATATTCCTCGGACTCCGAACACACCTGAGTATTAGAAACATGTTTCCATCCCAAGAATTCATCATAAGTCATCAAAGATCTTAACCATTCTATATGTTTTTTTGTTTTAATGATCTTTGCATTACACCTTAACGCTGCTTCTCCGATCAAAAGTGCAATAAGCACGCAAAAAACAAAATAACTAAATATTTTTATTTTTTTGGACAAAATCTTATTGCTCGAAATCGAGCCCTCTAGTTAAATAAACCTTATCCGCGCTTGTCTGTCTTTTCTATAGTGCCCCTTAGCTCACAGCCATCCATATATAATACAGAAGGGGTACTACTAAGAACAACCGCGTGCGAATATAAACAGCCCTCTCTCACAAAAACAAAACGCAACCTTTTAATGCTTTATAGGCTGCGTCATAACCATATCGCTCCTGCTTGTTACAATCTCAGGTAAAAAATATTTCGGAGAGGCAGGGATTCTGGCAGATTCATAGCCAATAAGCCCCTAAAATCACGTTTTACATCACGTTTTTTTCTCTCCTTATCCGAAATCATATCACTAAACCCTCGTAGCTTCAAGGACTTTGTCCTGCCCACTTTGCGTAGTGTGCTGATAATAAGTCTTCATTACGTCTGTATCCCTAATCCCTGCAATACTCATCACGTCTATAATCGGCACGTTTGCTTGTCCGCACATTGTCAGAAATCTATGCCTAAAAAAATGTGGCGTTAGCTCAATCCCAATAATCTGCTTACTAACTCTCCGCAGGTATTTCTGGAGAGTCCCCTGGCTGCACTTCTTTCCTCTTCTAGTGCAAAATAGATAAACGGTTCTCCGCTTTGAGCCTATCCTGTAGGCGTTAATAACTACCTCCGCTAATTCATCATCTATCCTATCAACGTCAGCACTTTCCTTCATCTTTGTTATTTCTGGTCTGATAGTAATTTTAACTGGGCGTAAACCGTTCCAAAGGACATCCCTGCGTTCTATTAACAGTGTTTCGCCAATCCTTCTACCCAATCGGGCAATATAATAAACAATGCAGTAGAAATCTGGTCTATCGTTCTTAATAAAATCCAGCATCTCTCTTATCTTGCCACCTGGTATGTCAGGATAAGCTTTCTTCTCCCCTGTTGGTCTTTTGATTTCCGCCATTGCCTCAACAACATCCTTACTACAATAGCCAAGCCGTCTCAACCGCCTTAACATTGCCTTAATAACAATAAGCTCTGCTCGGAGTCCTCCACGTGGATTATGCCCTAATTCAGTAACAAAATAGGCTTTGTAATCTAAAAGATAGGTTAATGAAATCTGACTTACACTCTTTATATGCGGATATCTAGCTTTCCTAAAATCCTCAAAAAAACGTCTAAATGTGAGCTTATTCCGCTGTAAATTCTTTTCACAAAGACCATCGGAAAGTAAATCCGCTTCCAACTTCAACCAAGCCTCATTTATATCAGCATTAATCCGCTCTCTCTCAGTTTGAGAAGAAGGCGACTGCTTACGCAGCTCAACAATTCGTTCCTGACGGATTATCTTTGCCTCTTTGAGAGAATTAGCCTTGATACGCTCCTGAACTCTCCTGCGATTAACTTGACAGTCAATTAGCCAGATATCATCTTTTATATTTTTTATACCCCTACAACCTTTAGGCATTTAACCCCCTAAACCATTTTTCAACATCGCTTCTTAGACCACACAGCTGCCTTCCTACCTTCCGAAGTGGAATACCTGTCTTCTGTCGCCAACTCCTGCGTCTTATGGTATTAGCTGATATATGGAAAAGCTTGACTATATCATCCACAAATAGAATATCGCCTTCTCCCACCTCTACCTACCTCCGTGATTATGCCTCTGTTCCTAAAATCATCAAGTTAAGTTTCTCTTCTTATATTAAACCTGTGACACATTGTGACGGATAGAAGGCAATTTTGGTATAAGAGCTTATATAGAGTAAATTATATATGCTATACCGAAAGTGCCTCTGATGTGTCACAACCCGTCACAAATAACTAGGTTTCCTGGATATTACCGTCATTCCTTATGCCTATGCCTCCCCAGAACCTTGACTGCCCTGTCCTGCCTTTAATAAATCCTTTCTCCTGTAACTTGGTGGAGAATGTTTTTGGGCTAACTGGTTTTTCGCCATTATCTTGGCACCATTTATCATACTGCTCCCGTAACTCCTTATTTTTCGCCTCTTGATTCTGTCCTACAACACAACAATCATCTATAAAATCCCCTAGAATATCCATTTCTGTTCTGTATTCCTTTGTTGCAGCTAGAACTTCCTGCGGCTCAGCTAATCCACTTTGTTGCCACTCCGAATTCCCTTCTAAAGCCCAACGGAAAATACCATCTTTCTCTTCGCTAAGTAAAATTTCGTGGTAATCTTTAATCCTCTCTTTTTCTGTAAAGACATAGTTAAAAGGCACCAAGTCTATTCTCCTCCAAAGTGCCTGAGTAGTTTCGTGAACAATTGGCTTATGGTTGGCAGCTAATATAATTTTATGCGTAGGTTCAAATGTCATATTGTCTTCTCTCATACGCCTAGCTGTTATGCTGTCTCCGCCAGTTAATTCTTTTACAACTGATTCCGCTAGCTGCCGACCTTCTTGAATCTCAATAGAAATGGCTAAGCGTGCTCCTTTTAAATCTGTAATGCCTGTAGTATGGACATCTCCTTTATTGGCAATTAATATGTCAGAAGCTGCTTTAATAGCATAATCGCCTAAAACTCCCTGAATTACTTTAAGAAAAGTTGACTTGCCGTTTGAGCCACCACCAAACAAAAAGAATAATTTATGTTCTCCTGTTTGCCCTGTTAAGCAATAACCAACCATTCTTTGAAGAAAGCTAATAAGATCTTTGTTACCCAACATAATCGCATCTAAAAACTTAAGCCACTTGGGACAGGCTGCTTCTTTACAATAGTTTACAGGAGCAAGTTTTGTGATTAAATCCTGCCTTGAGTGTGGGCGTATTTCTCCTGAACGTAAATCAAATGTCCCATTTAAAACATTGAATAGCATTTGATTTTTATCTAGCTCAAGAGGTAAAACAGGTATTTCTTTTTGCTTTGTTCCTAATGAAAGCATAGCTTCAATTCTGGTTTTAGATTCACATCTGGTTGCGTGTTCTGCTAGATGCTTTCTTAAATCCTTGTCTTCAATTAATCCTGCTACTGAATAAATACTACGGACTGTTTCTATTGCATAACGCCAAGCTTCGGCTGTTGCATCTATAGTCCACCGCCTCCCGTCCCAAACTAGCCATTTACCCCAAGGATGACAATAGCGGAGGTTATCCTTATGGCGTGATATAAACCGCTCAGCGTTGCCCAAATCGGTTAGCCTATATTCAAGGCTTATCGCTAACGCAGAAATTAAATCTACCGATTGATTAATTAGCTCTTCAAACTGTTCTTTACTTCCGCCATTGTTAAAGAAATTCCTGACATCCTTGCCTTCACCCAATTCCTTTGGCAGATGGATAACCCTTAAGGCTTTGACTACAGGACGTAACTTTTCAATCAGTTTCTTTGTCCCGTTTTCTCCACCTGAATCTAAATCATATACAATATGAACTTCTTTATCCTTAAAATAATTAACCCACTCATCCTTGAAAACAGAGGCTCCAGGAACACCTACCGATGGATACCCCTGCACCTCTAAAGCCATCTTTGACCACTCGCCTTCTGTTATAAATATCCGATTGCTGGATAGCAAATCCTGAATGCCAAACAAAACCACCTCTGCTCCAGCCGAAGAAATAGTGTCTCCTCCGATTTTCCTGCGTCTTATATCCCTGATTCTGCCTTCCGCATCATATACAGGCAAGGTAAACTCATCTTTTTCGTTGATTCCAATTTTATATTTCTTTAAGACTTCCTCTGGCAGACCTCTCTCTTCAGAAAGTTCTTTTAGCTTAGCATCTGAAAGATTAGCAACGTACCGTTCAATTAAGTCCTCATCAAATTGCTTATGCGGAACCTTGCTACAGGATGCACCTGAAACAGAGTCATTACCATTTATTCCATATGATTTCAGGCACTCCGCAATAGCCTTATTGTCTTTGTGTTCATAATCCTTCAAATAGGTTACCGCATTACCCTTTATGCCACAGAGCTTACAGTCAAACTGCCCTGTCTCTACGCTGGCATAGAAATGTTTTTCTTTCTTACACGAAGGACAATCGCCATTTACCTGATTACCCACTACTCTTAAATTAAAAATTCTTTCTTTCCAAAACTTCTCATACATATTTGTCCTTATGGTTTAGTAATTATGAACTAATGACTTTAACTCCTTTAAGATTCTTGAATAATGGTTAGCTGAAATTAAATCTCCCTGCCCAACATAAAAATTATGGCATAGCTCCTGAGCACCTTTATCTTCAAAAACAAAAATGACACGTCTTTTGCCATTAGGCATAGACTCAGTCTTAACTTTATAGTTTAACCCTGCACAGCACAGAAAAGCTGAAGGGTATATGTCAGAAAGCTCTAATATTTCGGCTCTATTGTTAGGGTTTGAATTGTAGACTTTAAGGTTGGGACACATAATTTATCATCCTTTTGGTTAATAGTGTTTTGGTGGTGCTATAAAACAAAAACGCAAGACTGGCTTATCCAATCCTGCGTTAAATATACTTGATGCTTCCCGCTATGTCACGAAATCAAGAAAAAAACTTTATGATTGAAGTTTACTTCTTCTTTGATTTCAAGTACTTATCTAAATCATTCCTTATAGTGTTAAGACTACAGCAATGCTCATTAAATGCTTTAAGGTCATTGGGATATCTTTCGGCTAACTTAGCGAACCACATATCTTGAATCACTTTACTCATTTGATGAAGCGAAATTACTTGTTCCAATTTTGTCTGCTCATAGGCATTACATACAAATTCAAATCTTTCTTTTGTTTCTTTGTTATCCCTTAAATATTTTCCCTTCTTGGACTCCAAATATTTGAATTTTATCAAAAATTCTCTTATATATTTTAAATATGATATATCTGAATCTTTAAGTTGTATAGTGTTGTCTAAAATACTTTGCATTGAGAATTCTTTTGAAGGAAGCATCCTGCTTTTGTGCTGGCTTAGATAGTCTTCAGATGAAATACATTCATCGGGCATAGGCTTAGTCAGGGTTTTTCCACTCTTGAAATCCGTATAAAACAAGTAGCTAGAGACTGTATCGCCTAATATAAACTTGCCTTTATGTATGATTACTATATTATCAGTTGTTGCATTGCTTTTATACCCCAATATATCGTATTCAGGAGAAAAGTTTTTAAGAATGAATATCGGCTCTTCATTCTTAATAGGCACTATTTCAATAGTTTTAGAGTATTTTATATAGCGTTTAAGTTTATCTTTTGTAATTGTCTCTTCCCTGTATCCCACTTATTCTCCACCTCTTCAATCTTAAATCTATTTATTTCAGTAGATAGAAGGCATCCTCATACTTTTTGAATTTATCAAGCGGATAAACCTTGCCTTCCTTTACGCCTGTAAACAATATATGGTACTTGCCAATGTTATTACCTTGTTTATTTCTGCTCGCAATCTTAACCAAATCTTCCGAAGGCATTATCCAAAGCCTGTCAGCTTGCTCGCTATAAAATATAAAGTAATAGTTAGGTCTGGGGTCAACAATTGTCATCGCAGCAAACCTACCAGCATCTATTGGCAACGCATCCTTAGACCGTGCCTTTATTTGAATATCATAATAGGTCTTTGAATCTTTTCTAACTACGCAGTCTATCCCTTGGTCATCTATCAAGGTCATATAGACATCCATTCCCTCCTTAAGTAACCTTGCTACCACGGAATACTCTTGCCGTTTACCAAAAGATGCTGATGACCTAAATGTATGTGTTTTATTCATTTACTCTTATTTAAAAAAGTAGAAACAACATAATAAATCTTGTAAATTAATGCCAATACCAGTCCAGATGGCACTAACCACTTAATAATATCCCAAATTACCTTACCTACTGTTTTTGACCAATTTCTTTTGCAATAAAAATAAGTACTAGCCTGCTCCCTAATAAAAGTCTTAAAATCCTCTAAATCCTTTATGTGTTGTCGATGAATATTACCTTTATTTTGTGAACCTACACCCATTAAATTGGAATCAGCCTCAACCAATTTCCCATAAAATTTTGATATAAATACATCCAACATAGCAACGCATATCCTGTTTGCTTTATGAATACTCATTCCTTTTGCTTCACAGTGTTCGGCTGTTTGCTGTATAATTTCAACAATATAGTTCTTTATAAATGGTGGAAAGAAATTCCAATAAACTAGCTTTACTGACCCCTCAAATTGAACTCCCTCTATATTAATCCAATCGCCATCGTATTTTTGAATTTTAATTGAATTGCAAGCAGGAAACATTTTCCACTTACTTAAAGAATTTGAAAGTTTCCTCTCTTTTTCCTCAATAAGATGCGTTATAAATGGCTCTATTTGATGTTTAACCATTCCTTCAAACCTCTTGTTATATAATAGTATCCGATACCTTTTATCATTCTAACCTTCACCCTGTAATTGATTATACCCTCATCTTGAATTTATTAGTAAATAATCGGTCGTTTATTTGTGAATAACTCTGTTAATAAGCTTCATTGACAATCCTAAACATCCTTAAGCACTACACCATATTCCCATTTAATCTTATCAATAAACTTGGCTTTCAAATTCGGGTCTTCGTCTTTTAGCTTTGTGATATAATTTTCAAATACTTTTCTGAGTTTTTTTAAGAAAGCAGATGGATTGAAATTAATCTCTCTGCCGTTATTCCACTTCAGAACCTTAATGACTTCTTCTGGATAGCGTGAATTAATCCTACCATATTCAAGAATCCTCCCACAATGAAGTATACTGCTCCTAAAGCAATGATAAAGTCCATCGGCTATATCCTTGATTGCAATCCCAACCCAACTCTTCCTATCATCATAATAACAAGTCTTAATCGGTGGTTTTATTTTTTTATTCATACTTCCAAAATTATTTCTAAAAAAATCCTTAAAGACTGCCTTGCTTGATGACGGTAAACCAGACGCATATTGACTTAATAAATCCAATAGAATACAACATAAGATTGTTACCGTAAAATTAGCTCCTGGTTTTTCAGACTTATCTAAATAATCAGCAACATCAAAATACCATTCTATTGTTCTCTTCTCAAACATATCTACTGCCTCTTTGTATGTTGTATGCGACAAATCACGAAGGAACTTATTAGTAGCAACCACCTTATCTGGGTTCCAACTACTCCTTATCTTCAAAACCTGGGCTTCAGTCAACACTTTAGATTGCTTCATATACTAATTAAAGTTATCTTTATTATTTTTAATAGTTCTTAACCAATGCTTCAACTTACGTGTTTTATAACTGCTAAAATACATACATCCAGATTGTAATAACAAGAAGTGAATAATCCTTGTGGTACTATTTATCACTCTTGGCATATCACCCAAATTAATTGCCCAACTTTTATTAGGGGTAAAATGCTCAAAATTATTGCGTAACTCATTATTCAGCCAAACACAGTCTTTATATGCAATATCAGTTATAATACTAGCTGACTGAAACTTAATTTTTATTCTATTTAGTGCTTCTGGGAAATCTATCAACTTCCTGGGCGATTTATTCCCTTTAGCGTTAGACTTCAAAACAGTATCGGAATTAGTCCCTGCTAAAGATAAAATAAACGCATTGTATAAACCTTGTCTCAAAGTTATAATCACCCACTTCCACTTCTTCTTACCTTTCTGTTGGACAAAATAAGCACATTGCTCTAAATAATCCAAGGCATTATCTTTATCATTTAACCTTAACCAATTCTTTTTATTAACTATCATTCACACCCCAAAAATACTTAACTTATGGTAGCTTATTCCAATAATCTTGAATCTTACTGTCTGTTGTAAAATTCTCTAACTCATCGCTATCTGATAGAATGCTTATATATGCATTACGGGCAGTTTCCTCACACTGATAAGCCATTAACTCGCTGTCTTTATTATACTTTTCTCTAATTTCGTGGAGGTGTTCACAATCGCATCTCAAATTATAAATCCTACCTAATACCTCTTCTGGGTTACATTTGTAAGCTTTAGGAAACCATTTTGCTATTCTTTTCTTAAACTGAATTTCCGTCTTGCCCTTTTCTGGCACAGCTAATGCCTCTAAAGAACTGACGAAATACGGTAAACGAAAATCCAACCACTGCTCTCCACATCCTTTCTGTAAGCAGATTGCTCCACGGTTAAGTCTCAGGAATTCATTTGGTAAGCGAGAATGGAACTTACATAACCCTCTAAATAATTTACCCCAAATCTCCATATCTTTCTCTTCAATTCTCTTAAAATAACTGGTGCTATACCAATCGTCATACTGTGTCCATTGCCTTAGCTCAATCTTTTCTCCAATTCTACTGCCAGTAAAAAAGTTAGTTCCCCGAACCTTAAAATCTCCCAATAGCTGCATAGCAATGTAAGCCTTATCCATTAACTCTGATATTGATTTGTTTTCACCATCTAAAACTTCTGGGGTTTTTGTTGGAATCTCAATTTTAATCATAGCATTTGAATGCCTAATATCGTCCCACTTTAATGACCCCAACCATCCTTGCCAAATCTCATCCTTAATATCAATCCTATTATTAGAGAAAATGATATCCTTATCCAGCTGGTAAATAAATCCATCTGGTAATCTATCCCAAAGTTCTTCAAAGAACAAATACCCTATTTTGAAATTAACTTCTTCCATAGTTAATCTCCCTTAGCGTCCTAACCGCCCAAATGATGAAGCGAATTCTTGAAAACTACTCTTTTATCTTAAGATTTATTAACTTATTTATCCCTGCCAGAAGATTTCTTAAGTTGTTCAATGTAGCTAGGAATTTCTCCCAAGCTCTCTGCTTTATGCACATCTGCCCAAGCTTTGTCATATTCTTTCTTTCTAGCATAGGCTAACCCTCTGTATTCATAAGCTAAAGCATACTTTGGATTAAGTTCAATCGCTCTACTAAAATCTGAGATGGCTTGGTCCGAATTATTTTTATTACCATATGCACATCCTCTTGCATAATAAGCATCGGCATAATTTGGTTTAAGCTCTATAGATTTATTACAATCTAATATGGCTTGGTCATTGTTACCCTTAGCAGCATAAACAAGCCCCCTATCATCGTAGTATTCGGCTTTAGGGTTAATTTCAATCGCCTTACTGAAATCTAATATAGCTTGCTCATTATTCCCTTTCGCATTATAGGCAAATGCCCGCATAGAATAAGCCCAATCACTATTAGGTTTCAATTTAATAAGCTTAGTAGCATAAGTAATAGTTAAATCGTTGTCTCCGTTTTGATAATAACTAGCTACTTTTTTAGTGAGTTCTTCTACGCTTTCCTGTATTTCACTTGGTTGTTGCTGATTTATACCTTTAGCTTGGTTATAAGCTTCTTCTATATCTTGCGGAGTAGGCATACTCTTAAATTCTATTTTTTTCCCATTGTTATATTCAACTATATAGCTTCCATATGGTGTACAATCCATTCTCTTCGCACAAGAAGGAAGCCTATTCAGGTCACGGCTCATTTCATCTTTTATCCATTGAGGAGCCTCATCACTGCTATATTCTTTTTTACTACCATCACTATATTCAGCCACATAGCTCCCATTTGGTCTTTGTGTTAGACTTTTTACATATATACCAGCAGAAATGCCAGCCTTCTGTGGAGCTATTTCTTGTGAATAATAATATATATTGCCACCTTGCTGATTATTCTGCCCTGTAGTTTGTTGCATATAGGTCAAATTGCTATTAGCCCCCTTATTAAAATTGTGAAAGAATTTCATAATAGGCTGACGAATAAGCACAGCAATAACTATGAATACTATGATTCCCCCAATATCTTTTATGGTCTTAAAGGTTTTTGTTTCTTTTAACCTATCCTTCCCCTCAAGGGCTACTACTGCCCAAATTAGAAATCTTATGATTGCATAAAGAATAATTAAAAATAACCCTATCCCGATTCCCTCTGCACCCATAACAAGACAAAAAGAAGCAAGCAATAAAACTGGAAGAAATATAAGCCCTTCTTTAGCTATTTTCTTTTTAAGATTTTTGTCCATTTTTCTCCTTAACAGTGCAGATATAGAGGCTAGAGATAATCATTAGGCATAATCGGGATTCCTCCGTAGGAAACAACTTTTCCATCTTCAAAATAAATATAATAATCCCTAGCACGAGTTACCCCAGTCCAAGCATTGGTTTTTGATTTTATGTATATAAAAGATTCAAGGGCTTTCCCACTTTTAGATTTTATTGCACCCATTTGTGTAGGTTGACCGTAGAGCTTTATGACTTCATCTTTAGTCATTCCAAGTTGAAGGTTAGAGCCCATTATTATTTTCTCTTTAGCTCTTATCTCTGCTCTTGCTTCTCTTTTTGCAGCACTTCTACAACCAGCTAGAGGTAATAGGGATATTACGATTAGCAACAAGATTAGTCTTTTCATCTTTTCTCCTTAGCTGTAACATCGCTTAAATTCATTTCTATTGGGTCAAGCTTAACCATAACCTTAGTCTCATTTAAAGACCAGGCACTTTGCGTAGCTAGGTCAATACCAGCGGGAATTACATCACAAAGAACTGAAGCTACCATCCAACCACCTACTATATGATTATCAATTCTATGTGACATTTCTTCATAGCCGTCCTTTCTAAAGACTAAAACTACTGGACGCTTATGAGAAAGGTTTAAGGTAACTGGGGTTCTGCCTACTCTATTGCCATTTATAAAAACATTTGCTCCTTCAGGGTCAGTATTTACTGCTACATCTACGGATTTCTGCTTAAGAATAGTTGCACAACCAGTTAAACTTATAATAAAGACGAATAGAGCAACAGATTTAATTAGTTTTTTCATTTCCCCTCCCCAATGTCTTTAGAATATCTAACTAATGTTATAATTTTTAATTAGCTAACTTATATGTTTCTAATCACTCCTTCTAAGATGCTTTTTAACACGTTGCCTGTTAATGGTATAGTATCTTTTCCCCCTTCTTCATCTAACTCAATTTCGCCATTTGTATCCAATCCCATTTCATTAATTCGCTTTAATTCACTTCTTACACGACTTTCCGACCTTGTCTTAATAGCTGCCTCAATTGTATCTGTGTTGGTCCAAGTGAAATACTGAGTTTTCTCTCTATTCTCTTTATGTAAACCAATCGCATCATCAAAAGGGTCTACTTGCAAAATCTTACGTAGTGGAATATCTACAGTTTTGATGCGTCCACAATAGATAAACCGTCTACTAGTAATAACCAGTGTTCCCTGGTCTACATTACGCATCTCTGGATGCGATTCGCCACGAGAACCAAATTGACCAAGTCTGAGTGAAACACCTTTTGAGACACGAAAACTGGCTCCACCATATCCACCCCTGTTTACTCGCACAGCACGAGTTTCACATAAATAAATAGACGGAAGAACACAAAGAGCTTCTTCATCTTTTTGTAAAATAATTGGGGGTTCTGCTCTGATAACTTTAACTTTTAATGAGCCAGAGCTTATCTTTTTCATCCAAGCTTCAATTTCAGCATCTCTTCGGAGCTTATCAGCAATCATCTGTTCTTTATCAGATAAACCTCCATCACCTATGTTTTTCCATTCCCTAGCTAACAATGCTTGATTCCCATATTTTTGCCAAATAGAATTGTTTTTATCACTTATTTTGGCTAGTTTCCATTTCCCACCATCTTCCCTAAAAAGAACTCCACATTGGTCGCAGGCAAAAGTATTGTACGAAAACAATCCAAAGATATGTTTTTCTTCCTTAGGAAATAATTTTTCGGTATGACAAATAATACATTTTTTCTCAAAAATTAAATGAGTTCCTATTTCCTTGTCATTCTCCATAATTCCCCCATTAAAAAAGCAACCCCTATTTAGAGAGTTGCCTTTAAATTTAACTGCTTAAACCTCATTACTGCTCCTTTATGGTTACAGATAATTATACCGCTAAGCTTCTGCCCAAGCAACAACCTTCTTTAGATACCTACGCAGGTTGCAGCGACACTGCTTCCTTTTAATGCTATTAATCAGAATCTCAGTTTCAATCATCCGCTTTGTCCGCCCTAATAGCTCCTTGCTTGGCTTTGGCATCTTCCACCTCCAAGCCAATAGACGTAGTACCAAGCTAAATCTAACTAACTATTTTACAAACAAAAAAGGGCTAACGATTAAGTCTAGCCCTACTCAAAATCCAGCCTCATTTACATACACTACTAATCTTTATAGCGAATAGCTACCCCACGCCCAATAAATAAAACTATAATTATGCTATATAACCCATTTTCTTATACGCCTCTTAAGCCACCCCCTCCACCTTCATTTGTAAAAATGGCGTTCCAAGTATTATTCTGAATTGCAAACGGAGGGTTGAGTTTCTTTAATTCATCTGGACATACATTTATTAACGGGCAAGCTAATTTACATTCGTAATTAAGATTTCCCTTCAGCCATTTGTAGAAATCCGTTCTTATTTTTCCGCTTTTGCAACTTATATCGGTAGGACAACAGCAACCCTTTTTGCCCTGTCTTGTATTAGCATTCGCAAGGTGAAAAAAGAAACTATCAAGTCGGGCTGGAAATGTAACAATATCAACTCCTTTATTCAAATCCCTGCATTTTATCCATACTTTTCTAAAAGCATCTTCCGTACATTTAACCGCCATAAAATATTGATAATCATATTGGTCAAGCAAATCATTCAACAATTTAGGTAAAGCAAAATTAACTATTCCTGTCCTTAAAGCAACTCGCATAATTCTATTATCAGCAATAATATTGATACTTTCTAAGTTTGTTTTGTAAATCCATAACCCACATTCGTAGAAATCACGAAGGAGCATATTTGCTTTTTTAGATGCTATCCCTGTGAAACTTGTTAATACGCTAAAAATAGATATCGCATCACCGTTACACTTATCAAATATTAAATAAGCGTCTCCGCTAAATTTATCTATCAAAGCAATAGACACATCTGTGATATACCTTACTCTCTCATCAACATTCCTATCCGCACCACCAAGAACTGTTAAGAACCTTAAAGCCTGCTCTGGGTCTTTTAATTCAGCAGGAGATGGAATTCTTTTAAACTCTCTCTTTAATTTATTCGCAAAAGTTACATCTATTGCGGGAAGAAGCTGAGTAAAGTCTTGAAGGGCGTGAATGATTCTTATAAAAATGAATTCTCTACCTGTTAAAGTTCCAAAATTATCCGAGGAAACATCAGGTAGGATGATTTTTGGGATAGACCTGGATAAAGCGGCATCCTTAAAAATTTCGTTTACTATTTTTGCTAAAGCCTCAATCCTATCTTCAGGATGGACAAATGATAAAATCTTCTCTGCATAATCATCCCAAATAGCTAAAAATTCAGTATACCGTTTCCAGCTAGGAAGCGTATCTTGCCCTTTGTAATACACGCTCTCCAAATCTTCAACTTCACTTTTGTTGCGATATTCAAAGAAAAATTTATTAAGGATAATTAACAGTTCCCTTAAAAACTCTACTTTTCCATCTTCATTTACAATGTCTATTAATGCAAGCTTGCTTAATTTGTCTTTCAAATTTTGTATAAGGTTATCTGACTTTGTCATTCAAAGCTCTCCTTGGCAACTCAAATTAATATCCATAATGATAATTATTATATATCTACGATGGACAATTTAATAGTGATTTCGCACTAAGTCCCAAGAGTTCCTGTTAACACTTAATGCTATCTACGTATAGGAATAAATAGGCATCCATATTTATCTTTTGGATTAGTGTCTTACCAATGGTCTTATGCCATATTTTTACTATTATTGCCTGATTTATATATAAGAACTTTCTACCAACTTCGTATTCTGTATGAATTGCGAAGTTGTAAAGGCAGATTTAAAGAGTATAATATTACTATGGATAAAAAATCAATGTTTAAAATAGTAAAAAACCTGCCTTTTGATACTAAGAAAACTGTGTATAAAGAAGGCAAGGTAGAAATACAATTACTTCGCCCTTCTGTTCTTTCTAAACGCTTTAAGGCTTATGATGTTAAGAAGAATTTTCAAATATGGCTAAAAGAAGGGGAAAGAGAATTCCGTCCAAACCACCTTAGGCTTATGATAGATTTGAATTTAAAGATTCGGGGGCGTAAGGACTTAAAAAAGAAAATACTGTTGGCATTTGATAATATTTTTTACGGCAAAGACCCAGTAAGAGTATTAAAAACTCTTAGCAAGGAAAGATTTAAACACTATTTAAACTCAATTACAGTAATTGGTGTTCTTCACCAACTTTTCATAATAGAACAAGAATATGGTTATAACAAAGTTAGTAAATTTGACCCAGGAACACTATTTTTACAAGGATGGATACGGCAAATTATAGATAGTCCTAAAGAAATAGATAATCTCAGTATGTCAGTTTGCAGTAGGCAACCACCAGCAGCAAAATATGTTAATTTGGAAAGTAAGAAGGATAAGAAATATACCGCTAACTTGAAGCCTCTTTGGTATTTACAGGATAATTCGTAACTATAATTTCGTTTATTTCTCCCCTGCCATTAGCATTGCAATTAATCATTCTACTCGCCCTAACAAATTCCATTCTATAGCCTTTATACAATTCTTTCGCAAAACTAGTATCGGAATTACTTAACATAACCTTACAACCTTTTTTATCTAGTTCACCATATATCTCTGATAGCCTTACCTGCTCCTGTTTTCCAAAACCTTTCTTTGTATAAGATGTAAAACTTGCTGTTCCAGCTAAGGGGTCATAAGGAGGGTCTAAATAAACAAAGTCATCTTTTGCAGCATATTTTAAACATTGAGAAAAATCGCAAGCTTTTATTATCTTAGTAAGCTTTAAGGCTTCGCTATCTGCCTTTAAATTATCTAATTGATATACTGCTGGATTTTTATAATGACCGATTGGAACATTAAATTGATTCTTGCTATTTACTCTATATAGTCCGTTAAAACAAGTTTTGTTTAAAAATAGCGTGACAGCAGCTCTCTTCGCCATTGGAACCTTCTGCCATAATTTTAGATTATTCCTAACCTCATTTCTTGCATAATAGTAATATTGATTATCTTTATAATATTTGTTTTTGTACCGCTTCAGGTGTTTAACTAATTCATTTAAGTTACGCTTTATAACCCTATAACAATCAATTAGCTCTTTATTAGAATCCAGGAGAATTGCTTCTTTTATTTTACCTTCAGAAGCAAGAGAAAAGAACAAAGCTCCTCCCCCAAGAAAAGGTTCAATATACTTATTAAATCTAGATGGGACATAACGCTCAAATTGCTGCAAGAGTTGAGACTTCCCCCCTGCCCACTTTAAAAAAGGTGATGGATTCATTTTAGCCTCATCATCAGTATGCATTATTTTCATATTATACTATAATTTTTGTTATCTTATAGCCAAATCAATTTCTGCCGACTGCCATCTTAAAGTCTCCACCGCTTATAAAGCGTAACGTTCTAGCGAACAAAATCTTCAAACTTAAAGTCTAATCTCATAAAAGATATCGTTTAAGCATTTATTCCGTTGACTAACCGCCTTTAGAGCCTCCTGCTGTGTTAAGCATCCCTCTGTAAAATGCTTAACTAATTCCTCATCTGATGACGCTTCGTCATTCTGAAGCGTTGCATTTACCCATCTTATCAATTCTAAGCTATGCATTTTCTACCTCCCCTAAACTATTTAGGCAGATAATTTAATCTTGCTGACCGCCATCTTAAGGTCTTCACCATTGATATGCAGATACCTTTCTGTTGTGCGAAGATTGCGATGCGATAACAATTCTTTTATGGTCAGAATATTCTCACCCTGCTTCAAAAGAGTAGTAGCAAACGTATGCCTAAGTGTATGCGGTGATAGTTTATCTTTTTCTATTTGTGCCTGCTCCAAATACTTCTTAACCAGGTGCCAAACCGAACCATTAACTATTCTCTGATTCCGCTTGCTCAAAAATAACGGCTGTTGAGATGTAGTATTCTCCCTGGTTTTTAGATAGCGGTTAAGAGTTATCATTACCTCATCATTAGCAGGTAGCATCCTTTCGTGGTTGCCCTTTCTTGTGACTTTTATAGAACCTTCTTCAAAATTAACATTTCCGATATCCAATTCCGTTAACTCGCTTAATCTAAGTCCCATTCCAAGCAGCATTGTTATAATCGCTGTATCCCTCTGCTTAAAGTATTTAGTAGCATTTTTCTGCACAGTCCGCAGTAACCGCTTGTATTCCTGCTCTGTTAAGTAAGAAGGCTCTTTCTGCTGGGTCTTGGGCATTTTTATTGTGGCTGTTGGATTTATCTTGACCGTGCCTTGGCTTGTTAAGTATTTGAAGAATGATTTTAGGGTCGCTAATTTTCTACCCCTGCTAACCGCAGCATTACCCCTATCAGCCAAAGATTGCAGATACGCCTTAATTGTATACTGGTCAACATCCCCCCAGACCCAGGATTCCCCCAACTCCTTATTTCCAAATTCGCTGAATTTTCCTAAATCGTGCCTATAAGCATCTATGGTCTTGGCTGTTAAGCCCCGTTCTGTGCCTATGTAGGCTAAAAAACCGCTAATTTCTGGTTTCATTTGGCATACCCCCTTTCGTCAGTGTGAAGTATGCCATCACACCCGCCTGAAAGCAAGTTATTTTAGATTAAATTATATATTTAATCACTAATATTCAGTATAGCCAAGAAGCGATAAATGTGAGGTATTTAGGAGGGTGTATCTATCGGACTGTTATAGGGTTACGGGTTCGGAAAAAATGCGATTGAGTAGATAATGGCAATACGTTTGGTATGTTTAATCTAAAATAATTACAAGGCAAGCATCTTGAAGATTTTTATCTAAAAATCAAGCCCGATTTGTCTTAATAATTCCCTCGCCTGATTCAAAGCTACCGCATCTTTAGATACGCTATATTTCATTTGCTGCGTTTTCAAGGGCTTGTTTAAAACAATCTTGCCGTCTTTAATATAAGGGTCACCACCGTTAGTAAAAAGACGGGCAATGAATCGCACTGGCTCTTTTTCTCTTTCCTTAAGATGATACTTACCAAATAACGCAGAAAGATGTTCCTTGTCTGCCTCTCCCCTTGCGATAAGAAGTAAACCTTCTTCTGTGGCGGTTGCCCCCTTGTTTTGTGCTGCTACATCCTTATTCTCTTCAAGATTTGGGCAATGTTGCCTTAGCTCCAAAACGCAGATTTTGCTGTTTAAGTCTATATCATCTTCCCAAGCAATAATCATATCGCATTTTGTTATGTCGTGCTTATGGAGATAGAAGTGACTGCTCTTAAACTCAAACTCCGCTCTTAGCTCCCTGCCATCCTTGTCAATCAAAAAACAGTCTGGAAACTCTGTCTGCACACGTTTTATTGTATAGCCTAACTTTTCTGACAAATAAGCAAACAAGGTCACTACTTCTTGTTCATTGGTAGGGATATATTTGAGCATTTTATTTTCCTCTAAATCATTATACTAATTTTATGATTTAAATAATAAATACCTGCTTATCATCTAAAAATATTAATTTTTCACTCAACGCTTTAAATAACTTTAATTCTATACTACTCACACCATCCCTTTCTTACGTGCCAATTTTCCTGGTAGATTAGGATTCTTTATTTCTTTCATAACACGCTTCCAATTGCCTCCATTTATTGCTCTGTCATCAATATAGATATGGGCTACAAACTTATCCATCTCAATATGGTGGAATGGAAAGCCGTACTTCCTGAGCCACTTTTTGGTCACTTCTGTGCTACCGTGAATGCGTGAACTATAGAAGACAATCTTATGCCCTTGCTTATATAACTTTTTGATTGCTTCCAACGCACCCTTAATAGGTTTTGCCTTCATTAACTCACCAGGATTCCTACCTACTTTACCAAAATCAACTTTTAAGCAGTCCGCTACTGTGCCATCTACATCAATAGCTATGGTTAACTTCTTACCCAATGGCAAAGCGTTAAGTAACCCCTTCTTCCTATTCATAAATATTATTGCTCCTTATCCTGTAATTTTGACAAAGATACACTTCTTTTAGTTTCAATTGTTAAGAATTTTCTAATCTTATCCAATATCTTTTTATCCCATTTTGATTCATTTATGACCTTCTCCATCGCAAAGACATCCAGGTCAGCGACTTCATCCCATTTATTAACTTCACGCAAGATGCCTTCCAGCTCTTTACGTTCAGGGCTTCCTTTAGACGGAGAAGAAACTTTTTGCTTTTCGCTTATCTTTAATTTAGAGTCGCTACCCCTTATGACATCCACGCCTTCTTTTTGGGCATATTTTATAACCGCATCCTTAACCTTATCTATCTCTGCCTCTATCGCCTCAATCTGCTCTTGATGGTCTTTCTTTTTGGCTACCAACTTAGTAAAAGTATTGGTAAGTTTTACGCCATCATCTTTTAAGTATTCGTTAGCAGGCATTGCTTCTACTTTATAGAGATGTTTTCTTTTAGGGCAGAGGTCTGGATATACGCACCATTCACATAGACCGCTTTCTGTCGGCAAGAATTCTTTTGTCTGCTCAACTTCATCAATAAGGGCTACGGTTTCTTCTTTAAGATGCTCTAATTGCTCTTTGGTTCTTGTTGAGGCTAACTCTTTATCAAAAACCACGTAGTGCCAGATAAGCTTTGTCTTCTTTACATCATTCCACATATTCTCTATGCCTATCTGGTAAAGAGCAAGCTGCCTATCCTCATCAAGATGTTTTTGCTCTGGAAGATAACCCGAAGTCTTATAATCGTGTATCTCGTATGTACCATCGCTTGCCTGAGTGATTCTATCTATAAATCCCCTTAATTTATGCTTGCCGTCTTCATCCAAATCTATCATTATCCCTCTTTCAAGACCAAGCGTTTTGCCCTGATTAAATGGATGATATCTTTTGTAGTAATCTTCTATACACTTTTTACCTATGTTTTTATAGTCTTGGGCAGTCCTGTCTTTTTTAGTCACGATGACGTCATCAGTCCATTCCTTAGCCCAATTACTGTTATAAAAACCTAACAGTTCTTCTAAAGAATACGTCTTGCAATTGAAGTCTTTATATAGTTTTTCCATCACCTCGTGGAAACGAGAACCTACAAACGCTTCTATACCTTTTGTATCACGTTCAATTTTGTCTATATAGGTGAATTTATACTTAAGTGGGCAGGTTTCAAAACATCCGAGTCTTGAGTGAGAATAAACAGGCATATTTTCCTCTTTCTGGAAATAACTAAATTATTATACCACCTTAACTTGAGGACTTTAAGCAATAAATAGACCACAAGATAACAAAGATTAAGTAGGAAAGAAATGCGGGGTTTATTTCAATCTTGTAACAACCAAGATTTCTTTTTTGCTACGCTTAAATACATTAGCCATAAGGCATTTAATTTTTACCTTTTTCCAGCGACTGATGTTTTTTTCTATCTTTTCAGCATCTTTTAAGACCTTCTCTGGAAATTGGGTAGAAATAAAGTAAAAATCGGGCTTATAATCTATCCTTAGTTTTTTGTAATCAAGTTTAAGTTCCTTCTTTAGGCGGTGTTCAAAATCCTCGCATATCATCTTAAGCTCGCCTTTTCTGCCACTTATTGCTTCTGCACGTTTGTATTGTTTTAGAACCTGCTTTAATCCATAACCCGTGCCCTCATCTCCTCTTGACTTAACGCATTTTATCTCAACAAACACAAGCCGTTTATCTTTTCCAATACCAAACATATCACCATATTTTCCAGTTTCAGAAATCCACATCATCTTTTTACGGAATATTTTATCATCACAACGCTTAATGATAGATTGCAATTCTTCTTCAGATTCTATGCGGTTAAGTTCATCTAACTGCCTACCCCCAGAAACCAAATAAGCATAGGCTTCGCCTATTTTCAATGGTTTCTTTACTTTCATTTTATTCCTCCCTGTTTTTTCATCCATCTGGCAAAGGCTTTTGGGTTCTTTATTAATTCTGAGCCCCTAGCTTTCTCCTGTGCCTGCATTATCTTGGTTATCATTTGAGAATTGGGTCTGCCTCTCTCAACCAATATGGCTTTATTCATTGGCTCAATAATCCTCTGGTTCATTGTTTCTGAATGGTCAAGGCACAAGCCTCTCACAGTATTATCGTATATGGATATCTCTTTCCTTGTGCACCTCGCCCTCCTGTTGTAGGTACAACTAAATGAACCGCACATAACAACAGTGGTCTGGCTTTGACCCCTGTAACAGAAGATGCTAACAATGTCCCTAACCCCAAAAGAACAAAAAATAGCATACGCCCCCCCGCTTAAATTACCTCATACAATCATTGCCATTTAATCAGCGGGAAAGCAAGTCTAAAAGAATTCTATCACCGTAGGCTCACGGTGTCAAGGAAAGGGGTTCTATGTGATAATTTACGGTATGAGAATAGATATACGGCTTAAATTAGGGGCAAGATTAAGAGAACTGCGGAGGAAACACAAATATACCCAGTGGAAACTTTCAGAACTATCTAATGTGGATTATAAACACATACAACTACTGGAAGGTAAAAAGCCTTGTGCTGCTAAAATTGACACTCTAGAAAAACTTGCCAAAGCCTTCAATATAAGCATATCTAAATTGCTGAACTTCTAATAATCCATTATACTTGGGTAAGAAGTAGGAAAATCTAACTAACTATTTTTACAAACAAAAAGGCTGAACGGTTAAGTCCAGCCCCTGTGTTTCTGTGTTAGATTTTAGAAAACTTATCTCTATTTCCCCATATTCTTCTTCAAATCACTAATTTCATTCTTAAGTTCAACAATCCGCTCTTCTCTGCCTATTGCTGCCTTATAAAATATTTCAAGTTCCCGCAGACGCATCTTTGATTCTTCTTCCGACTTCTTACGCTCAGTAATATCTTCATAAACTCCTAAAACTCCAATTTCATTACCTTCTGAATCTATTAAAGGCACTTTGCTTGTTTTTAACCAAACTTCCTTTCCTTCTGGCGTAGTTTGAGTTTCTTCGTAGTTTAATTTTGCTTTTCCTGACTTTATGACTGCTTGGTCATCGGCTTGATAAAATTTAGCCTGCTCCTTCCACGCCATCTGGAAATCATCCTTACCAATTAAGTCTTCGGGTTTATTTTCACCTGAATCTTTAGCAAAAACCTCGTTACAACCAAGAAACTTTAAATTCTTATCTTTCCAGAATACCCTTACTGGAAGAAGGTCAATTACTCTCTGCAGCAACTTATGAGAACTTTCAACTTCCGCCACCCCTAACTTATGCTCGGCAACCTTACCCAACCGCTCGGCAATCGTATTGATAAGATTTATTTCCTCCTTTAAAAATGCTCCTTCATCCATAATAGGCTGTTCTTGCAAATAACACAATTCTAAAATACCTACTGGTTTACCGTCCACAATGATATCGGAAATCAGGCACTGTGTAGTTTTATTAAAATTTCCCGTCTTAAATTCATTTTTATTCAGAATAATTCGTGCACAAGCGACTTCACTATGTAACCAAGCCAACGGCAGGATATTAACAATTCCCTGAAACATCTCTTCTATGCTGCCCCCCTTATCAATTATCTTGGAAATAGCATATAAGGCTGACAATTCCTTATGACGCTCTCGCAAATTTATCTCTACCTGTTTGCGTTTAGTAATATCTTCAATCGCCATTAAGATTAACTCTTCTTCTTCTTCTTCTTCTTCTTCTTCTTCTTCTTCTTCTTCTTCTTCTATTCCCGCTTCTATCATTTTTACTATTTTCTTGAACACGCAACTGTGACATACATTCAAGACCATAATTCGCTGACCAATTTGCTCAAACCTATGCTCGACTTCATAATCCTTCACAATTTTCTTCTCTGGCAGAATTTCCTTTAAGAGAAGTAGTAGTTTAGGAATATTCCATTGCCTATTACCTAAATCGGGAAGCAACCGACCTATTGTATCTTTTTCTGTAACCTCAAAGGTGTCATAGAAAGCCTGATTGACAGAAATAACCTTTAAGTCTTTATTCAATACCAGAAAAGACTCTCTTAATGTAGCAATAATGTTATTACTATACCCTAAGGCTATTTTAATCTTTGATTCATCGCTCTGTTTTTTATCTTTCACCTTAGCCTCCTTAAAACAAAAAACCCAAGACCTGCATTTCTGCAGCGACCTGGGTCAATATTCAGCAATTAACTAAACCAACTATCCTTGCTTGCTTGCTTGCTTGCTTGCTTGCTTGCTTGCTTGCTTATTCTTTTACCCTGTCTTACCAAAGGACCTCCCTTGTGGTAACCTAATTGATATTGTCCTCCGTTATATACCGAAGTCAAGAACAAATACTTCAACTACTTATTAAGCATCTTAAACCAATCACACTTACTTATGCAGAATTTCATACCCGCACCTTTTGTTAAGATACAGCCAACAGACGAAGCGACTTCCCAGCACTTTTTCCCATCAGTTGGATAAGCGGGGCATTTTTCTCTTGCTTCTTGACAATTATAAAACTCCCAGCAATTTTCCGGCTCTTTATCCATATGGTTAATATACCCCCCCCCCCCCCCCCCAAAAAAAAAA
>Ga0209083_1000118_pt1 | contig 121797 bp, 189 predicted proteins | sample AM7aDNAmetaG_FD_184132 | JGI IMG/M metagenome (GOLD analysis project Ga0209083, IMG submission 184132) | Freshwater microbial communities from Finland to study Microbial Dark Matter (Phase II) - AM7a DNA metaG (SPAdes) (version 3) | ecosystem: Environmental > Aquatic > Freshwater > Lake ...
AATGCGAGTCGGGGTTGCACGGAGCCAGCATATTTTGATTAATAAGTTTAACCAATGACGGTTAATGAGATAAGAAGTATTACGCGCCCTAAATTCAGCAGTAATTGGAATAACAGTGTGATTTGCAGTTCGCGTAGTTCTAAATGGAATAATGACACTCTGAATCTGAATTCTAATAATGCGAGTCAGGGTTGCACGGATACAGGCGGTGAGTCAAATAGTCTGGCTGACTTCTTATCTTTGTCACATACGTAAAGTATTGGCAAAACACACAACGACTAACTGTTTCGGGTTAGTAGTGTAACCGAAAGTCCGAAATAGTATTATGAAAAGACATGGCAATTTATGGGAAAAGATTACATCGCTTGATAATCTTCATGAGGCTTATATTCAAGCAAGAAAAGGTAAAAGATGGCAAACTAAAATAAAGACTTTTGAAAAAGATGTAGATGGTAATTTATTAGAATTACAAAAGTCTTTAATAAATAAAACATACGCAACTTCAGAATATAGAGTAAAACGCATATACGAACCAAAGGAACGTGATATTTATATATTGCCTTTTTATCCAGATAGAATTGTTCAACATGCTCTTTTAAAAATTGTTATTCCGATATGGGACGGGTTAATGATTCATGATTCGTATGCTTGTAGAGAAGGTAAGGGTATGCACCAAGCAAGTAGAAAGGTGATGTTACATATTAATAAATACGATTATTGTTTAAAATGTGATATTAGGAAATTCTATCCAAGTATTGTGCATGATATACTGATGAACATTGTACGAAAAAAGATTAAGTGTGAATATACGTTATGGTTAATAGAGGATATTGTTAGATCGTTTCCGGGTGGAAAGAATACCCCGATAGGAAATTATACAAGTCAATGGTTAGGTAATCTGACGATGAATGAGTTAGACCAATGGCTAAAACACACTAAGAGAAGGAAAGCATATATAAGATATTGTGATGACTTTGTTTTATTTGATAATGACAAAGCTGAGTTACACAAACTAAAAAACGATATTGAGGTATTTTTAAAAAATGAGTTAGAACTAACATTTTCTAAATGGTCAATATTTCCAGTAACACAAGGACTTGATTATTTGGGGTATCGTCATTTTAAGACAAAGGTTTTATTAAGAAAATCAACAGCTCGAAGAGTAAAGAAAAGAATTTCGTCATTACAAAGTAACTTTGATAAAAATAAAATAAATATAGAACAGTTTCGTTCTTCGATAGCAAGTACAGAGGGTTGGTTACGATGGTCAAATAGTTACAACTTGAGTAATTCATTAAAAATAAAAGAAATAAAGGAGAAACATGATTGGATTTCCAAGAACAATAGGAACAAAACACGATGTAGAAGTCTTGTTGCAGATACTTCCAGTAGAAACAAAGAGTTATCTTTCATCTTTAATTGATGAGATTCCACAGTGGTATGAAGTTGAATTAGTTGGAGAAGGTGTTACTGACGACACTCATAAAGTAATTGAGAATAAAGGTATTGATGACGTTATTACTTTTACTCAATACGAATTACGAGATAATCCTAATGCAAAATTATTTCAACTTGGATTTACAGTAGATGAAGTAAAGAATATAATTTAAAAACTAACATTATTAATTTAAAATAAATACATAAAATGGATTTTCGACAATAACCCTATTAGAAATAGGATAGTCACATATGGACTTATCATTATTAAGTAAGATATAAATACCATCTACTATAATAAAGTATATCGTAAACAAAAATATCCTATAAAAGTAGGATATTTTTGTTTATAGAATTTCTTATAAATACATTTATAGTTTATACCAACATATTAATACGTACCAAATGTCACGTACATTCGATGTAGCTCCATTTTTTGATGATTATCTTACCCCTAATTCTGGTGGTTTAGCTAAGAATTATTATAAAGTATTATTTAGACCTGGTCGTGCACTTCAAGCACGTGAGTTGACTACTGCACAAACAATTCTTCAGAATCAATTGGGATCTTTTGGAAAATTCTTTTTTCCAGAAGGTGCATCTATATATGGTGCAAATAAATTCTTATATACGCCTCTTGATTATGTTATTGTTAAGAGTACTTTAACAGACACTACAGTTCTTCCAAAAAATCCAACTGGTGATGGTTTTCTTAACTTTAAGGTTGGTGATGTTATTAAAGGAGCTACCTCTGGAATAACAGCTGTTATTCAGTTTGTTTCTCCTGCAGAAGCTGGAACGGATCCTGATATGATATTTGTTAAGTATTTAACTGCAAATACGGATATAGTTACCTCTGTTACAACGAGCACATTTTTGCATAGTGAATCTCTTACTCACGCAAATTCTTCTGTTGAAATTGCAGTAACTTCCGACGTTGATTTCTCTTATGGTCATGGTATTTCTGTTAATTCTGGAATAATTTTCACAAAGGAACTTTTTATTCAAACAACAGATCAGTCATTGTTATTTGATAAATTTTCTACAACATCTAATTCTAGAGTTGGTTATGTTGTTACAGATAAAATAATTAGTTCTTTAGATGATGTTTCACTTAAAGATAATGCTCAAGGATATCCAAACTATTCTGCGGATGGCGCAGATAGACATCAAATTAGTCTACAATTATGTAGTTTAGGTTATGATAATGATTGGGTGGCAAATGAAGTTGTAGAATGGACTTCTGGTGTTAGATATCATAAAAATAGAAAAACTAAATTACCCGGATCTTCAGAAGTCTTTGTTTGTATTCAATCCCATGTATCAACTCTAGGATCTTCAAGCAATAGACCCGTATCTAATTCTGATAGTGAATATTGGGTACAAGCAATAAATTTCATAGAAATTTGTCGTATAAAAAATGGTGGATGGATAACAGCAACATTGGCTGCGCCTGATGCTAACATAGGGTTTTCCAAAAGTACGTATGATACTCTTTTAAAATTAATTGAAAAACGAGATTCTCTTATTCATGGAGATTTTACAATTAAACCATTTGGCTTAAAAATAAAAGATAACGATACTTCTGGTATTAATATTACAAATAATTTAGTAGAATCTAACTCTAATATATACATCGAACAAACAGTTGCAAACACCTCTCAACTCTTACTATCAGTTGATTTTGGTCACGCATTTAAGGATGGTCATGAAGTAATTACTCAAACTCCTGAATTTTTTGTGCTAGATAAACCAAGAACTGCTAAACATGTTAAAAAATCTTCTGATTATTCACCAGAAATAAATTATGGCAACTACATGTTGCTCCAAAACGTAAATGGTTACTTTGATATACAAAGACATGAAACTGTAAGTTTCTATAATGCAAACACTCATGTTGCTGGATGGTCAAACACCTCTCATGAGATTGGTACTGCTAAAATTAGATATTTCGATATTAATTCAGGTCGCAAGACGGAAACTGCAAACACTGCAAGTCCTCATTACCCAACTTATCGTGCGTACTTGTATAATTTTAAAGGAATAAAACCAGGAGAAGCTAGAGCTATAAAGGGTGCTTATGGACACGCAGATACAAAGGTTAGTGTAACAACTCTTACAAGTCTTGCAGGCGGAAATATTAACGTTGCTACTGCAAATGTATATGGAGAAATGTTTGAAACTGGTTTGGAAAATAAAAGTGTTTTTCAATTAAATCCAAATTATGTTCAATTTTTATATCCAACTAATACTTCAGGTGTACCAATTTATTATACATATAAAGATTTTGATGCGAAATTTGTTAGAGTATCGAAGACATTGGGGGGTATTTCTACAAATGTCTTTGAACTGAGATCTGCAAACACGAATGCACTTTTTACAGAAGCAGATTTTGGTTCAGAATTGGGTAATGGTCTTGTTAATCCCATGAATGAAGTTGATCTTGCAGAAGCAAATTATACTTTGTTTAATATGAGTTCCATGAATGTTGAAATTTTTTCATGTGGATCTGAAATTAACGTTACACATGGAAATATTATTCCAGAAGACGCTATAGCCGGAGAAAGCAATTGCGATTATAAATGGACATCAGACCCTACTCCTAAATTTTCTGTTTATTTTGCAACTTCTAATGTTAGTGTTACAACAATACCTGATATTAAGCTTCGTGTAAAAATGGGAATACTTGATGCAGTGTCAGATAAAAAGGTTTATAATCCTTGTATAACAACAAAACTACTTTCTACAGAAACATCTACACATCAAGGATATAATTCTAAAGAAATATCATTATTTGAACCAGATGTTTATTCATTAGATGCTGTTTATATGGCGGGAACTGGTAATACTTCTCCAGCATTCCCTACTATAGAACTTGACATGTTTTCTGGAACATTTCTTGGAGGAGAGACTTTTTATGAAGTAAATTCTCTTACTGGTATAGCTACAGGTGTAACTGGTAAACTAATAGCAAATATACCTTCTAGTAATACGTGGACATTTATTCCAAAAGGATCTATCAATGGAATGTATACTATAAGTGCAAACAATTTTGTTATTGGAGATACTTCTGGTTCTGGTGCTAGAATACCAGAAAGTCCTATCATAAACGCTGGGTTTATGGATATTACAGGAAGATATGAATTAGACAATGGACAAAGAGATAATTATTACGATTGGGCAAAAATAAAATTGCTTAAGGGTAAAACTGCGCCAACAGCACCTATTTTAATAGTATATAGTAAGTTTGATACCCAGTATGGAGTTGATAATGAAAAAACTTTCTATTCTATAAATTCTTATGGATTTTTTGCAGGAGATGAATGGGTTGGTTGGTATGTTGCTGGAAAAGATCGTCTCAAATATTCTCAATTACCTCTATATAGTTCTTCTAAATTGGGTAATATTAGACTTAGAGATGCTATAGACTTTAGACCTGCAAGACATGCAAACACTACTGTGACTATTTCTGGGAATTTATCAAATGGACTTTTCAGTGACATTTCTAATTTAAATAATAACTGGTTAGATAATTCTATTAAAGTAGTTAATCCATCTCCTAGAATATACGATACCTTTAAAATAGACTATAATTATTTCTTAGATAAAAAGGCATCTGTTACTCTAAATAAAAACTATGATTTTGAAATTATAGAAGGACAGCCGGGTTCTATTGCAGATCCTGTGCTTACAGACAATTCTCTTCTTTTATGGAAACTTTATTTTCCACCATACTTAGATTCCATAGATCTGATAGAGAAAACGTTTATAGACAATAGAGTTTATCAAATGAAAGACATTGGTGCTATTGATACACGTCTCACTGCTTTAGAAAAAATCGTTAAATTGAATGTTGATGAATTGAAAGCGATGTCGTTTCACGAGCCATCTACAAGTGCTCTTTATTTGGGATTGGAAAGATTTAAAAATGGAATACTATTAGATACATTTACTGGACATAGTGTTGGTGATGTTCAAGATCCTGATTATAAATGTTCTATAGAACCTGATGCACAGACTCTTCGTGCTCCGTTTGAATCTCAAGTTATAGATATGGATGTTATATTTACCAGTTCAGGGGTTACTTATCATCCTATAAACTCTAGAACATTCGTAAATGATAAAGGACAAACAGTTACAACTAATGATGGTATAGTTACACTTAACTATCAGCATGTATCTTATTTAGAACAGAGGAATTTTACGTCTTCTATGAGTGTTAATCCATATAACGTAACAAAATTTGTTGGTAAATTAACACTAGATCCTGAATCAGATAATTGGATGGACACTCAAGTTCAACCTACTGTTGAAATTAATTTGACAGGAGATGCAGATGCATGGAATGCTTTAACTTCATCTGTTAATTCAAGACTTGTTGTAACTTTAGATAGAACCCCATTATTTAGTATTGGAAGTCATGTAACATCAAATTCTGGCGGTGGCGGTACAGTTTCTGCAATAGAAGATGGTAATAATATTGTATTAATAGATTATGAAGGTTCTTTTTATATAGGTTCAACTTTAGTTGGAATAAAGAATGATGGTTCTGGTTTTTCTGCTCTTGTAAATGATACGTGGGAAAGAGGTGGTGCTCCTGGATTTGGAACACAATTCGGAGATTGGCAAACACAATGGACCGGTGTTAATTCAACAACAGATATATCTGCGACAGGTACATCTAGAACTGTTGTTGATAATCAAACTAATAGAACAACATATGCTGCAACTGGTCAAATTGTTGTTGAAAGTAATGCAGTTGCAAGAAACCAATCTGGAACTATAACAACTGATAGAACTACAACTAATACAACAAATATTCAGTCAAATAGTGGAACAAATACTGTTTTAGGTAATAGTGTTTTAACACAGGACATGGGTGAAAAAGTAGTTGATGTTTCTATAATACCATATATTCGTACAAAAGATGTTTTATTTGATGCTGTTGGATTAAAACCAAATACTAGACTTTACCCATTCTTTAATGGCATTTCTGTTAGTCAATATTGTTCACCTAGAACTTTAAGTGGAGGCATATGGATTTTAGATTCATATAATTCTCCATTAATATCAGATTCTACTGGCAAAATTAACGGAATATTCAAAATTCCTGGAGGCGTTTTTGCGACAGGAGAAAGAACGTTTAGATTAATTGATGATTCTTCTAACGATCTTACAAGTGCAACTACAAATGCAGAAGCTGGTTATGTTGCTTCTGGTTTACAACAAACAAAGGTAGACCAAATAATCTCTACGCGAGTGCCTACAATAGAACGTAGAGATGTTTCTGTAGAAAGAAAAGTCACAACTTCATCTACAGACGTATCTACATCTACTTCTTGGAATACTTTACCTGCATTGCCGGATGTTTCTACTACAATAGAACCGCAACCTATACCTGCGCCTGTTCCTGTAACGAACATATACAATACTATTCAACAAATACCTGCACCTGCGCCTGTAGTCCCTACACCTGCACCTTGTTCTGGTAAAGGTTGTTCTAGTGGTGGAGCTGACCCTCTAGCTCAGACTTTTTTTATTAATCTTAATGAAGATCCTACAGGAGTATTTATAACTGCTATAGATGTTTATGTTGCTATAAAGGCATTTACAAATACTTTACCTTTAGTATTAGATGTAAGAACAACTGTTAATGGATATCCATCACAATATACTGTACCCGGAACAAGTACTTGGTATTCACACACGGATCTAATTAGCAGTGCATCTCATGACGGTGCTAATACTCTTACAATAAATACTGTCGTAGAACATAAAATGTTAGATAACCAATATATAACATTGCTCAACGACACTAACTATAATGGAACTTATCCTATAAGACTAAAAACTGTTAGTGGGGTAACAAGTAGAACTTCGTTTGAAATAACTGTTCCTTTTGCTAATGTTAATAATATACAGCCTGTAGGTTTAAATTTTTCTAAAATTAACATTGCAACGTTAAATAATAATTGGGTACCTACAAAATTTGTTTTTGAATGCCCTATTTATTTAGCTGGAGGAGAATATTCATTTGTTGTTAGATCAACTACAGAAGAATATGAAATTTACTTATCAACAATGGGTAAAAATTCTCTCAGAGATAGTCAAATTGTAACAAAACAACCTGCCATAGGTTCTATGTTTAGATCACAGAACTCTAGTACCTGGACTCCAGATCAAGAATCTGACCTTGCTTTTAATATTTGGAGAGCAAGTTTTGATACATCTAACATAGGAGATATTGTTTTTACACAAAATGATTTGTCATTAGATAATTTAGTAGGTGTCGGTGGCACTTTTTCTAGTAATTTTAACGTAAAATATAATTTACTTAACCTTCAGACTGCAAGTCTTAATATACAAAAAACAAAGATAGAATGGTATTCTAAAATGACTGATTTAGTTGGTGGTTTAGAATCTGATTGGGCAAAAACAGTACCTAACGCTGATTTTGAAACAACTAAAACAAAAGTTGTTTATAAAGGTTCATCTTCAATTCAAGTTAGAGCAATGATGAATACTGGAAGCGATATGGTATCTCCGGTCGTTGATCTTCTTAATCAAAGAGCTATTCTCGTAGAAAATATAATTAACAATAATTTAGAACGAGAGTATGAGGCAGATGGAGGATGTTCACAAGCTAAATATATTTCTAGATCTGTTATTTTAGATGAGGGAATGGATGCAGTAGATATATCTGTTCACATCGATGCATCAAAAACTAGATTTGAAAACAGCATTTCAGATATAAGATGTTATGGAAAAATATTAGCTTCTGGAGATGAAAAGTCATTTCATGATAGATTTTGGTATCCATTAAATCTTCAAGTAGATCCAGGTTATTCTACCGCATCAAATGATTATAAAAAATATGACTATAAATTCCCAAAGAATATTTGGTTTGTTAATGAGGGTGGAAATGTTTCTGTTCATTATACTGGAGATGGAGTTCTTTATAATTTTTCTGCTATAGATTACGAAGAATCTCAAATGTCTACTTTTTTAGATGCTTTTTCTGTTCCTTTAGAACATTTACACTATGATGATCAAACAGAAACTATGACATATACATATTATGATGGAGTTGCTTATCCAAGTCAGTCTAAAGTTACAACATACAATTCGTTTAAGCAATACTCTATAAAAATTGTGATGTTGAGTGACAATAAATCTATGATCCCATTGATTAAGGGTTATAAAGCACTTGCTTTAACATAAAATACAATGGATAACGTAAGAATAGAAGGTTATAATGCAGTTAAGAATATGTATTCTAAGGGACTTTTAAGTACAGATTCTGATAAACTTGCTGCATATAGAATACAAAGAAATCTTAAAAAGACAGAATCTGATAGAATATCTGCATTAGAGTCTGAAGTCAAAGAGATTAAAGCATTGCTAATAAAATTGATAGAGAATAATGGCAACAAATGATTCTTATATACCAGCAGAATATCACACTGGCATTGTTAGGGGTGATTACTTTCGTGAAAGTTTTTCATTTACTGTAGATGGGTTTGACTTGGATATTACTAGCGCAACAGTAAAAATCCAATTAAAAAATTCCATTAACGAAAATAAAGGACAATGGACAGTTGGGAATGGATTGTCAATAGAAAATAATGTTTTACTTTGGGAAATATTAGAAGAAGAAACATCTATGTTAATCCCATCAGTTTATAAATATGATATTGAAATAATTATTAATGGGAAAAAGAAGACATATGTGAGAGGAAATTTTAATGTAGAAAAATATATAACTATATGAGCAATCCTAATCAAATAGATAGCAGATCGAATCAAATTGTTCAAATTGATATTTCAGATAAAATTGTTATAGTAACCCCTGAAAATGTCATTTCTAGTTTGGGTTATGTACCAGAGAATGCTAATAATAAAATAGAAGTATGGTCTTCGCAAAGTAACAATATAAACTATCCAGCCGAAAAGTTAGTAAAGGATTCTCTTGATCTAAAATTAGACTCTTCTGCATATAATGCAGAAGACATTTTGTCTAAATTAAAAACTGTAGATGGTCCATCGAGTGGTCTGGATGCAGATCTTTTAGATAGCAGATCAGGAACATTTTATTTAGATTGGGATAATGCTACAAATAAACCCGGACCTAACATAGAAGTAATTTTATCTGGAGATGTTTCGGGTACTTCTAATGTTACTTTAACTAACTTAGAGAATGGTGTTATTTCTATAGTAACATCAGTTGCAGATGATTCTCATAATCATACTATAGAAAATGTTGATGGATTACAAACATCTTTAAATTTTATATCAGAAGAACTATCTTCTCATATAGGAAATAACAACAATCCTCATGAAACAACAGCTTCTCAGGTAGGTCTTGGTAACGTTGACAATACACCAGATTCAACGAAATCTGTATTGTCTGCAAATACCGCTTTACACGTTTCATATAGTGGTCTTATAGGAATTCCTATAATATGGAATCAAGATACAACTGGAACTGCAAATAATGCTACACATTTAAATGGACAACAATCATCTTTCTATTATCCAGTGAATAATCTGCATCAAAGTGTACCAGGGATTCTGGCCTAAAGTGTACCAGTAAATCTGGAGCAATGTGTACCACTTGTTCTGGTGCAAAGTGTACCACCCAAGAAGGACGGATTTGTAACATTGCCTGAGGTATCTTCGGTAAAAAACCGGAGACCAAATGGCAAACAATCCATTAAGCATGTTACAAATTCGGCGTATTTTACAACTGCTGTCCGACGGTAGATCATGCCGTCAAATTCATCGTGAGTGCGGCGTTCATCGCAACACCGTCAAGGGCTATGTGGCCCGTTTTGAGCAAACAGGCAAAAGTTATGCTGAACTTGGAGCTCTCCTGGACAGTGAGCTTAGCGCTGTGGTTTATGCCCCTCGATCCAGCCTTACAACGGACGAACGTCTGCAGTATCTGGAAACAAAGTTTGAGCATTATCGCCAACAACTGAAACGGACAGGCGTCACTAAACTGCTTTTATGGGAAGAGTACCTGCAGGAACAGCCTGGAGGGTACCGGTATGCTCAATTCAGTCTACATCTCAAGAACTATCTCGCAGCCCAGCCACAAGCAACAATGCCGCAGTCGCATGCTCCTGGTGAGCGCCTTGAGATTGATTTTGCCGGTAAACTGCTTCAATATTTTGATCGAGCGAGTAACGAGTTGATAAATTGTCCGGTGCTGGTCTGTACCCTACCGTTCAGCAGCATGAGTTATGTGGAGCCCTTGGCGTCAAGCCGCCAGGAGCATCTTATCCCGGCACTGAACCGTGCCCTTGAGTACTTCGGAGGAATCCCCAAAATCATTCTGAGCGATAATATGGCGCAGGTGGTGGTGAAAAGTTGCCGCTACGAGCCCGTGTTTACGCAGCTTATCGAACAGTGGGCGCTTCATTATCACACGACCATGAAAGCCACCCGGGTCTCTCATCCCAAGGATAAACCCTCCGTTGAAAAAACGGTACACCTCTCTTATCAGCAGATCTACGCCCGGCAACGCAACGAGACTGCGACCAGTCTGTCTGCCCTCAAATACCGTACACACCAATTACTCGAAGAGTTCAATGACCGGCTGATGTCGCAGTACGGACTCAGCCGACGGCAGCGGTTTGAGCAAGAAGAAAAAGCATCGTTACAGGCTTTGCCCGATACAGCATTCCAATTGAAACATGAAGCTATGGCAACCGTGAAGAAGAGCTATCACGTTATTCTTGGTGAAGACTGGCATCAGTACAGTATCCCGTATCAGTATATCGGAAAGCGGGTTAAGCTGATCTATGATGAATCGGTTGTTGAGGTCTTTCTGGACTTCCAGCGGATTGCACTTCATCAGCGAAGCACCTTGCGCAATGGTTATACGACAAAGCCGGAGCACATGCCGGAAGCGCACCGCCGCTACAGGCTCCACCAGGGATGGTCACCCGATGACTTTATCTGGAAGGCTGCTGCCATCGGAGCCCATACCGAAAACGTCATGCAACGCATGCTCGCATCGAGATCGTTCATTGAACAAACCTATGATGCCTGCCTTGGAGTCCTCCGGCTGAAGGAGCGCTACGGTGCTGACCGGCTGGAAGCTGCCTGCGGGATCGCCTTGCCGCATCCGACTGTTGGCTACCGGATGCTGAAAAATATGCTTGAAAACAACCGTGATAAACTTCCAGCATTCGAGCCTGGCAAGTTGCTGCGCTTGCCGACTCATGACAATATCAGAGGCAGAGAAGCCTATCATTAACCCTTAACCACCGAACCAATGAACACTCAACAGACGCTTGATCAACTCCGCTCCTTGAAGCTTCATGGCATGGCCAAAGCCTATGAGGTAGCCAGATCTCTTCCTGTTCACGATCAGGTAAGCGGCGATCCGCTAATCGCCCAACTGGTAGAATCGGAGTGCCACTACAGAAAAGAACAGACCACCAAACGCTACCTACAGCAAAGCAGGCTGCGCTATCCGGCACATCTTGAACAGGTTCACTGTAACGCCCAACGCAACCTTTCCCGAGAGCAGCTTATGAGTCTTGCGGATGGCGGTTTTATTGACAGGGCTGAAAACGTCCTGATTACCGGCTACACCGGATGCGGGAAAAGCTATCTGGCATGCGCTCTTGCCCGGCAGGCCTGTTCTCTGGGATACCGAACCCTTTACTTTGGCTTTAATCGCTTCATTGAACAAATCCTCCAGTCAAAACTGGATGGCACCTTTGTCAAACTGCTCGATCAGATCGCACGAACCCGGCTGGTCATTCTCGACGACTTCGGCCTTCAGCCGCTTGATGCCACCACGCGCATCGCACTCTTGCAAATCCTTGAAGATCGGTATGGAAAACAGGCAATTATCGTCACTTCTCAGTTGCCGGTCTCAAAATGGTATGACGTAATAAATGATCCGACTTTGGCCGATGCTCTTATGGATCGGCTGACCGCAAATGCGCATCGGATTGAGCTTGAAGGAGAGACGCTAAGAAGAAAGAAATCTTGAGATATTTTTGTATGTTTTCTTTATCAAATCCATCCTGAATTGGGTGGTACACTTTCCTCCAGAATCAGTGGTACAGTTTCCCCAGAATATTCAATCCAGCATCCAATCCATCAAATTTTATATCTGGGATAACATATAATAGCGTAGTAAACGCTTTAGGATTTAATCCAGAAAACAACACGAACAAAAATGTTAATAATGGGTATTGTGGTCTGGATAGTGGTGGAAAAGTTCCTATCACAAATCTACCAACTACATTATTACAATATATTGGAGTTTGGAATGCCACAACAAACTCCCCAACACTAACTGCTGTGGATATTACAAAAGCAGGCTATGTTTATAATGTAACAGGTGTCGCGCCTTATCATACAGTAACTCAGTTTGGTATCTCTTTTCATCTCGGTGATTGGGCTATCTATAATAGTTCAGGTATGATCGAGAAATCCGATAACTCAGATGATGTTACTAGTGTTAATGGACAAACAGGTACTGTAATAATATCACTTACAGATTTGGGTGGCCTTGCTGCTCGTACACCGATAACAGGGGGCACCCACACTAAGATAAGTTACGGTGCTGATGGGTTGGTGACAGGCGGCAGTGATGCTACTACTGCTGATTTTGTGGACAGTTTGAATAAACGGTTTTGTACTGATGCTCAAAAAACTGTAATAGAAAATACTTCGGGGACGAATACGGGTGATACCTCAGACAATACATCTCTCGTAAAACTCGCAGGCCGGACAGGTGGACAAACATTGATCGGTGGCACAGGTGTTACCGATACATTAACTATACAAGGCACAAGTGGTAACGGTACTCTAACAAGCCCTGCTATTAAAGCCTTAGTGGGGAATAATGGCGCAACGACGGCGATGACGGTGCTGAATAACGGCAACGTCGGCATCGGAACGCCGGGGCCGGCAGGAAAACTTGATGTTGTAGGCGGAAATATAAATATTGGTAGTCCGACTGATGCTACTGATAGGATTTTAACAATTTACGGAAGTGGCAATTCTGGTGCTGCAAATATGTATCTGAGAATGACTGGCACTAATGGAACTTGGCATTCTGGTTACGGAACTTTCACTTTGGAACCATCAATGTCGCTATCTTTCAGCACACAACCGGGAGGCACGGGCTCTTACATCCCGCATATGAGATTAAACAATCTTGGCGGATTTTCTGTGGGCGATACTTATGTTTCAACTGACCCTGGAATGGGGAATATGATAATTCAAGGCAACGTCGGCATCGGGACGACGGGACCGGCGTATAAAGTGGATGTAAGTGATAGTGTTGCTATTCTTGGTAAGTTTGAATCATCGGCGACAAATGCATGTTCAGCTATAAACTTAGGTGGAATTGGAGTAAGTAAAGGCAATTCATTCTTTGGCGGTTACTATGCTGGAGCGCCAACAAACTATTTTAGTTCTAATGTTTATATAAACTCAGCAGGGAATTACGTTAGGGGAATAAGCGGGACGGGTGATGTAAAATCAACGACTGCTTTTTATTTTATGCAGGGCGGTTGTTATTATTGGAATTCGGCTAATGCGACGGAAGACCCGTATGGAACGAAAAAAATGGTGTTGAGCCAAGCGGGAGGATTATCGCTTGGTAACGCATATGCTGCAACAGACCCAGGTGCAGGGAATATGATAATAAGCGGCAACGTCGGTATCGGAACGCCGGGACCAACTGAAAGATGTCATGTCGTCGGTAACGGACTGTTTACAGGGTCTGTCCAGTTAGGTAGCTATACAACAGCTACACGCCCAACACATAGCGCAGGTAAAGTGATATACGTGACAGATGGCAGCGCAGGCAGTAAATATCAAGGTAGTGACGGCTCTACATGGCTTTCACTTGGATAGATAAAATTAAAAGGTAATCAAAATGACAATCAACGAGACACGACAGCCGTATGAATTTTTAGTACGGTGGAATGATGGTATACTTACAGGTTCACACGTAAAATTCAAAACAGTGCTTGACAGAGACGGAGTAGTCTTTCAAGAAACCGAAGGCCCTGCTTTACCAGTTGGAACTGAAGGGTTTCCATTGCTGGATATTATTAATTTGACGCTTCAAGAGGCATTGCAGTCTATTGACGTTCTGACGAACGAACTTTCCGCATCAAAGGCAGAGACGGAATCAGCAATAGCTACAATAGCAGAAAAAGACAGTGATTTGGAAGCAAAGCAGTTTGATCTTGATACTGCACTTGAGGAAATCACAAGGCTCACAGTCACAGAATAAGCGCACACATGAGTACATAACCAAAACCATTGCCCGTAAAGCGTTGACTGGCGTATGAGTTCGTATCCTAACCTGAGTCTTACGGACTGACTCCCCGACAAGATCAGTTGAAACCTTGGCATTAATAGGTTGGTGTCAGGGTTTTTTATTTGCCTTATTATTTATACATTGTTAAGAACGTAAAACTTTAAACCCAAAAATATGGCATACGTAGAGATAGCGGCAATCACAAAAGAGCTTAAGATAGACCGGATAGCGGTGTACTACCACATCGGAAAAAAGAGAATCCAGAAGGTAAGCGCAAAGTCAGGGCTTTCTACATTTTAATATCTCTTTCTGTTGCTTTACGTCTAATATCATATATCCCACTAATTTGGGATATTTTATAAGCTTAAATAATAGATCTGCTTGTTTTTTATTTCTAACTACTGGACAGTCTTTTCTTTATAATACAAAGCTATAAATTACATTCCTTATAAATAAGTAAAATAATCAAAAAATTACTTATTTATTACAATGGCAACAACTTACGGAACTTTAACAAATATACATTTACCTCAGAATATAATGGAACTTAAGGACTATGTTAAACGTCGCTTAGGGCATCCTGTTGTAAAAATAGACGTCACTGATGAGCAGTTCTATGATAGAATAGCAGATACTCTTCAATTTTATCAAGATTTCCACTACAATGGATCACTTAGAACATACTCAAAGTGGCAGGTAACTCCTCAAGATATTGTTAATAGATATCTAACAACTAGCCCTAATGTTTTGGGTGTAACGAGAATTCTTGATCCTAGAAGCGCTCAGAGTTCTATGTTTACTTCTGTAGAATTTTGGCTTCGTTCTCAAATAAACTTCTTTGACTTCTTTGGTTCTACTCAAGCATCGTTCGTAGATTATTTTCTTACTCAGCAGAGAATAGCAGATATGGATATGTTATTTAGATCAAATCCTAATATTCTATTTAGTAGAAATGATCACAGACTTTTTATAGAATTTGACTGGCAAAATGATATTAGAGTTGGGGATTGGATTGTTGCAGAAGTACACACATTTCTCGATCCACAAACTAGTAAAGATGTACTTAATGAAAGATTTATACTTGCTCACGTTACAGCTTCTGTTAAGATGCAATGGGGAGAGAATTTGAAGAAATTCGGGGGAGTCCCTCTTCCCGGTGGCCTTACTGTCAATGGCGACAAAATTTGGCAAGAAGGTAAAGATGAAAAAGAAACAATAGAAAAAGAATATATGTCTATGATTTTACCACCTTTAGATTTGATTGGATAACATGTTAAGTTTCAAATCATTTATTATAGAAGGGGTTTATCTCTTAGAGGACCGACTTGATTATTTAGAAAAGAAATATCCAATTATTTCTATAAAACATGATCATTTAGCAAAATTAGAGAAAGCAAAAGATATTATACAATATTTTGCAGAAAATGCCGACCCTACATTTTCCAAGAAGTATACAGATTGGATTATTATACAATATAAAAATGGGAACGTTAGGCAAGAAGATGCACCAAGAATTCATGCGACGCTTAAGAATTTTGACAAATTTAAATCAAAATTAAAAAATAAAGATATTAATTTTTACAAACATTTAGATGAATTAGAACAACAATTGGAATCTCATCTTGGAACAAAATCTAATAGAGAGGTTGTGAAAGAAATAAAACACAAAGGAGCAGACAAAGTTCTAGATAAAAATGATATCGTTGTTTATAAAATAAAAAATAAGGAAGCTGCCTGTTATTATGGTAAGGGAACAAAATGGTGCACAGCAGCAGATAATTACAATAGATTTGATAGTTATAACAATAAAGGTCCGTTGTATATAATATTCGCTAAAGATATGCATGGAAAATTAGCTAAATACCAATTTCATTTTGAAACAGACTCTTATATGGATGAAAATGATAGATCTATCAACTTAGAAGATTTAGTAAAGAAAAATCCTGAACTTAAAGAAGTTCCTAATTGGCAAGGTAAATCTTTAATATTGACATCCGATAAAAATTTTGGTAAATATTTTAATGTATTGTTAAAAAGTACACCACGTTTAACTTTAGCCGATCCAAGAACTACACAAGAATTTGTTAATAATGCATTAAATTCTCCAGATTATATGGTTAAGTTTCAGGCTCTAGATTATGATAATATATCTAAACAACAACTGTCAATGGCATTAAATGATCCACATGAATCTGTTAGATATATGGCTATAGTTCATCCAAATATTACTAAGGCTCTTCTTTTAAGAGCTTCAGAAGATTATGATAAAACAAATAAAGATACTGCTAAAAAAAGATTATCTTCAGGAGATTTCAAACAATAACACATATAATTATGAAACCATATTTAACTTTATTAGAAGAAATAAGTCAATCTATATTACAGAATCAGTTAAAAGAATCTTTATTTGAACTTATAGAAGATTCAGAATTGGAAGATCTCTATTATTTTCAGGAAGAATTTATAGAAGAGAGTTTAGGTAATCTTCAGGGTGTTCCGCCGGGACTATTAAAAACTATTACAGGAAAAGGATCATATGGCAGTACTATAAGAGGCGGCGCTTATTCTAAAAGAGAAGAAACTTCTTCTGCAAAGACTAAAAGCCAGTTAAAGAGCATGATAGCTAATGCTGTTGGTGAACATAAAATGGCAATCATTCATAAGAATGGAAAGCCAATTGCTGCTGTAGCACACAACGATGGATCTATCGAATGGAATGAAAGACCAAATTATAGTGTACATACACCAAATTCATCTGATGTTAATTTTATAGTTAAAAATCAAAGAAGTGGAACGTATCAGTATGTAAAAAGAGAATCTGTTTCTGGTTTCCCTAAAGGTGAAGCTATAGATAGAGCGATGAATAAGATAAACCGAAATATAAACTTAGATGAACCTGAAAAAGAACATTTTAAGAAAAACTCATATAATGTAGTTACTATAGGTGTAGATAAAAGACGTAAGGCGGCTCACGATGCGAGATTGGAAAGAAAAAGAGCGGGAACAGATTCTATTACAAGTAATGAGATTATTGCATCTAAAAAACTTGCAAATAAAAAGCTAGGATCTACAGGCAATCCTTATTATGTAGCATCTTTACTTTATAAAAAACTAGGAGATGCTATAGAACATTCAGATAAAGAAGGAGCGATTATTGCTACTAAAAATTTAGAAAAACACCTTAGCGATTATTATGGTGGTTTATCAAAAGAAGATAAAGATGTAGAAAAGTATGCTAAATTATTAAGAGACCTTAAAAGTGATTATAAAAGAGATAGCGATAGAGATAGAGATTATTATATAAAAGTTCGTCGTGCAGATTTAAAAATACTAAGAGATATTAGAAAATAATGAAAAATCGTACTTTGCAGAAAACAGAACTTATTGGTATTAGAGTATCTCCAAAGGAACGTAAAATTATAGAAAGTAATGCTGCACAAAATGATATGAGCCTTTCGAATTTTATAAGAGCTTCTGCAATCAACACTAAAGAAGTACGTACTACTATAAAAACAGAAAGAATAGAAGATAGTATTTTTGACTTTACGGAAAATCCAAATTAAAAATGGCAACTAACCCTTATATAGATTTTAGAAATTATACATCAGCTCAGGACTTAGAGAAGTCTTTAATGGCAGAATCTATCGCTTTCTTTGGATTTGATGTAAATTATTTGCCTAGAACATTATTCTCTATTGATACAGTATTTGGAGAAGCGGCTCATAGTTCATTTGAAAGTTCTATGGTAATAGAAGCATATATGGAACAGACAGATAGATTTGAAGGTCCTGGAGATCTCTTATCTAAGTTCGGAGTAGAAATCCATGACTCTGCGAGAATATGGATTTCTATGGATAGATTTGCAGAAGAAGCATTAAATGTAGGATATGCAAATACAGAACAAATGAGATCTTACTTCCCTAGAGAAGGTGATCTTGTTCAATTTCCTTTTAATGGAAATATATTCCAAATAATGTATGTAGAACATGAAAAGCCGTTCTGGCCACAAGGTACAAGACTATGCTGGGAACTAAGTCTTGAATTGTTCCAATACACAGGAGAAACATTCTCTACTGGAGATTCTAATATAGATTCTGTTACGACAAAATATCATGTTGGTTCTTCAAATACAGATTTACAGATCCCAGCAGACAACGTTCAATTTGAAATAGATGCCGCACAAATTTGCGATTTTAGTGAACCTAATCAATTTTCTGTAGAAAATCCATTTGGAGAATTGTTCTAATATAAAAGATTACAATAAATGAAAAGCTTTAAACAACATAACGCAAACAATAATACAGACTTAGCAAAAATTCTTAATTTAGCATTGGCAAATGAATGGATTACAATTTTTCAATATGACAACGATGGAATGAATGCAGATAATCTAGATGTTCGTAGAGAGTTTATTCAACATGCTAGAGAGGAAAGCAGCCACGTTTTGTCTTTGGAAAAGATAATGTTAAACATTTCTATTGCGATTACAATTACACCAGAAACGGTCTTTAAATTTTCATCAGAGAAGTTTGAAAAGCGAAATAATGTAGATAATAAAATGTTAAAAAGTAACCTAAGTGCAGAGCATAGAGCAGTTAAACTATATGCAAATATCTTACAGGATTATGAATTTTCTGAAAATAATAGACATTTATTACAGTTAATTTTAGATAAAGAATTAGAACATGTAGCAGATTTGACAAGATTGTCAAAGGAGGTATTATCTTAGGACAAGAATATTATTATTGGTCTAGCATAAGGAACTTTGTAAGTTGTTTTGGTTCTATATTCAGTAATATAACAATCAAAAGGTTAAATGGTGATCTTATTAAGATACCTATTTCTTATGGTCCAAAGGAGAAATTTCTTGCAAGGCTTTCCCAAAGAGAACAAAATGGTCTAGATAATCTTGTTGCTATGACTCTCCCTAGAATGGCGTTTGAAATGAATAGACTTTCCTATGATGCTACGAGAAAATTAAATAAGACGTTTACAATAGTAAAAAATAATAACATTTCTGATCTTTCTGGTAATACTTCTATTGATATTACAAATAATAAAGTTCTTTCTACATTTACTCCAGTTCCTTATGATATAGATTTTTCTTTGTTTGTACTTACCAATACAGAAACAGATGGATCTCTTATTATGGATAAGATAATGCCTATGTTTACACCTCAATTGGACATTGCCATTAAGATGGAACCTAATTTAGGAATTGCTTATAATTCTTCTATTCAAGATTATATTAATAGTTTTAGGAATAGCATGAACATTATATTAGATACTCCTATTATATTGAAATCTATTTCGATGGAAGATAATTATGAGGGAGATTTTGAAACACGTAGGAGTCTTATATGGACATTTCAATTTACTATGCGAGGAAGTTTTTTTGGACCAACTACAAAGTCAAGTGTAATAAAATTACCAGAAACTTCTATAAATCCGCATTTGGATTTATCTATAGAACATAAAAGAACACAGTTTGAGCCTTATACTCCTACAAAAAATTGGGTTCAGATATCAATCGACGATTCTTCAGATATTTTATGGAAGGAGAATGATTTATGATAACCCGCAAACTCGTTTCTGCGTTTGGTGCTCTTTTTTCTGATATTACCATTAGAGAATGGGACGCTAATATAAACAAATGGAAAAACTTTATAAAGGTTCCGGTGTCGTACGGTCCTAAGGAGAAGTTTCTTGCTAGAGTTAGACAGCGTGCAGAAGTTGGTTTTGGAGATGATGTTGCTATGGTTTTACCTAGAATTGCCTTTGAGTTGAATGGCACTTCTTACGATTCTGCTAGAGTTCTTAATAAAAGAAATTATTATGTAGAATCAATAGATACCGATGGAAACCGCGTTAGTAGACAGTGTGTTGGAGTTCCCTATGATTTTAGTTTCAGTCTTTATGTTATGGTAAAACAAGTCGAGCATGGAACAAAAATAATAGAACAGATTTTACCTTTTTTTACACCTCAATTAAATGTTACGATAAAAATATCTGGAGAACATAATATATCATTAGACGTTCCCATTATTCTTAATTCTATATCTTTAGCGGATAATTATGAGGGAGATTTTACTACTAGAAGAGATATTGTTTGGACTTTAGATTTTACAATGAAAGCCTTTACGTTTGGTCCAGTTTCTACAGGAAAAATAATTAAAACAGCAATAACTGAACTTGGTATTATGGACTTCGAAGGAAAACATTTATTTCAGAAAAATACTACTATTCCAGTTGTACCAGGAAAGACTTTAGATGAAATTTTTCTTACAGATGACTGGGGATTTTTAACTACAACAGAAACAATATGAAGGATAATATTTCTACAGCGTTTGGAGTTTCACCACTAGATTCGAGTAAGTCTTTGGTTAAATCTATTAAGACAGAAACTGCAATTATAAAAAAAATAAATACGGAAGACAAAGGAGACTATGAGTATGCTCGTAGTAATATCAAAGATTTAATTTCTAAAGGAACAGAAGCTTTAGATAATTTGTTAGAATTAGCAAAAGCAACAGAACATCCCAATGTTTACGTTGTTCTTTCACAATTACTAAAAACTATAGGTGATCAGAATATTTCTTTGATAGATATACAAGAGAAAATTAAACCTAATTTAGAAAAAGAAAGTTCAGGAAATACAAAAATAGAAAAAGCAGTATTTATTGGAAGTACTGCAGATCTTTTAAAGGCATTAAAATAAAAATTAATTTCGTTGTCGAATCTCAAATCATAATATATGGCAAAGTACAATAATTATACGAAGCCAAGTAAAAGAGCTAAACAGAACATAGAATACCCACAAAATAACGAAAACCAAGAATATATTCCATCACCAGAGAGAAAACCTAAGGTAGCAAAAACCCCTACCAGGAAAAGAGACCCATTTTATTCTAGCCAGCAATGGAAAATCATTAGATTTGAAGTTTTAAAAGAAAATGATGGAAGATGTTCTTTGTGTGGTAAAACTAAAGATGATATTGATGATAATGGAAAAAAATTAAAAATGACTGTTGATCATATAATAACAAGAAAAAATAATAAAGATCTAGAATTAGATAAGACAAATCTTAGAGTATTATGTGACTATTGTCATCAAGGAAGAATTCATTAAATAAAAAATATGATAAAGAATGTAGGATATAATGGAAATCAGTTTGTTAAAAAGGCAAACATAGAACATAATTTCACGGGTGAGCAAGTAAAGGAATACCTTAAATGTAAAAACGATATAATTTATTTTATTAGAACTTATTGCAAAATAGTTACTCTTGATAGAGGTTTGGAACTATTTCAGCCATTTGACTATCAAATTAGAATGATAGAAGCATTTGAAAATAATAAATTTGTTGTTAATCTATTGCCTCGTCAGATGGGAAAAACTGCAATTGTTGCGGCTTATTTACTTCATTACGCAATGTTTAATGAAGATAAAATGATTGGTATACTTGCTAATAAAGCTTTAGTTGCTAGAGAAATTCTATCTCGTATACAACGAATGTATGAAAATCTTCCTATGTGGATTCAACCTGGAGTAAAGGAATGGAATAAGGGATCGATGGAACTAGGAAATGGAAGTATTTTAATGTCATCTGCAACATCTTCAAGTTCTATTCGTGGATTTGCCTTTAACATCATATATTTAGATGAATTTGCTCATATTTCTAATCAGATTCATTGGTGGGAATCAACATATCCTGTAATTTCGTCTGGTAGTGATTCTAAAGTTATAATTACCAGCACACCAAATGGTTTAGATCTATTTTATAAAATATATACAGAAGCAGAACAGGGAATCAACAATTTTACACCTGTAAAAGTTGATTGGTGGGAACATCCTAAACGAGATGAAGCTTGGAAAGAAGAAACTTTACGCAATATAGGTTACGAACAATTTGAGCAAGAATTTCTCTGTCAATTCCTAGGATCTTCAGGTACTCTTATATCAGGAAATTCACTGAAAAATCTTGCGTCGATAAATCCATTAAAATTCTCTAACAATATCTCGGTTTATTCAGAAGTAGAAAAAGATAAAACGTATGTTGCAATTGTAGACGTTTCACGTGGTAAAGGACTTGATTATTCTGCTATTCAGGTAATAGATGTAACTAAAATGCCTTATAAACAAGTCTGTGTTTTTAAAGATAATGGAATAACACCTGTAGAATTTACAGAAATAATTTATAGAGTTTGTAAGACTTATAATGAATGCGCAGTTCTTATAGAAATAAATGATATAGGAGCACAGGTATCAGATTTACTTCTATTTGATTATGAATATGAAAATATTCTTTATACTGAAACAAATGGTAGATCTGGAAAACAAATATCTACAGGATATAGTAATAATAAATCTATAGATAAAGGAATTAGAACAACAAAGACTGTAAAATCTGTTGGATGTTCTATCCTAAAACTTTTAATAGAACAAAATCAACTAATTATTAATGATGCTGATACTATAAAGGAACTAACAACTTTTTCTAGAAAGGCAAACTCATACGAAGCAGAGCCTGGTTGTAATGATGATCTTGTAATGTGTCTAGTTTTATTTGCTTGGCTATCAGATCAAAAATACTTTAAAGAGTTGACAGATATAAGCACACTTAGTGCGCTAAGAGAAAATAGTGTAGATTCTATAAATGATAGTATGTTATCCTTTGGATTTATGGACAATGGAATCCCAGAAGAATCTGTTGTTTCTTATGGTGATGAATGGGATATTGGTTTATTTGATAATGCAAAACCACTAAATTTGGCTCCAGATCGTTGGAAATCTGTTATTATATGATATTCTGTTTATCAAACGTTAAACATTTTAGAACCTAGTATTTTTATAAATATCATCAATAAGAATATTAGGGAAACTATACGTTTCAATAGAATTAATAACAATAATGGAGCAATAATATGTCATTTTCTGTAAGTCCCGGAGTTTTAATTTCCGAAGTGGACATAACAACAACAGTATCTACTGGAGTTTCTACTTCAACAGGAGCTTTTGCAGGTAATTTTCAGTGGGGACCTGTAAATGAAAGAACTTTAATTGGTAGTGAAGTAGAATTAGTTGATAATTTTGGAAAGCCAACCTCAGACACATATCAAGACTTTTTCTCTATCGCAAATTTTCTTTCTTATTCTAGTGCTGCTTGGGTAGTTAGAATAGGAGATGCTAATAATCAAGTAAATTTAAACTCTACTTCCGGTTCTAGTGCAATAAGAATAGATAATAACGAAGACTATTTCGTAAAATCTAAACCAGTTGGAACTGGTTCATGGATAGCACGATATCCCGGTGCAAAAGGAAATTCGCTTGCGGTTGCTGCATGTGATAGTTCTGTTTCATTTAATAGTAATGTTACTATTACAGGAAATACTGTTGGAACATGGTCAAGCAATTTCTCTATAGTTCCTTCAACTTCTTTAGCTGCATCTATAAATGGAGGTCAGAATGATGAGCTTCATATTTTAGTTATAGATGAGGATGGTGCATTTTCAGGAACGCGTGGAACTATTTTAGAATCTTATGCACATCTATCAAAAGCAAAAGGTGCAAAGGCTGAAGATGGAACAAATAACTATTATGTAGATGTAATAAATAATTCTTCAAAATATGTTAGAGTTGGTGGAGCTTTTGTTTTAGGTGCTAATACGTCAGGAACACTTTCTACAACTTGGACTCCTACTGGTTCTAATGTGGTATCATTGAGCAAAGGAACTGATCTTGATCCTCTTTCTTCACTAACCAACGAATATATTATAGGTTATTCGCTATTCTCTAACCCTGAAGCAGTTGATGTAGCACTTATTGTTTCTGGAGCAGCTTCTACTGTTGTAGCACAATCTGTTATTGATATAGCTACCAATAGAAAAGATTCAATAGCATTTATCTCTCCTCTTTGGGCTAACGTTCAACCTGGACAAAGTATTTCTACTATAACAACAGCTGTTACTGGTTTTAGAAATTCATTGAATAGATCGTCTTCATATTTTGTTGTAGATTCGGGTTGGAAGTATCAATACGATAAATATAATGATGTTTATCGTTGGGTTCCTCTTAATGGAGATATTGCTGGACTTTGCGCTAGAACAGACTCTTCAAGAGATCCTTGGTGGTCACCAGCTGGATTTAACAGAGGAAACATTCTGAATATTATTAAATTGGCATGGAATCCAGGACAAGCAGAAAGAGATCTTCTTTATCCTGCTAATGTAAATCCGGTTGTTTCCTTCCCAGGTGAAGGTACAATTCTTTACGGCGATAAAACAGGTCTTACAAAACCATCTGCATTTGACCGTATTAATGTGCGTAGATTGTTTATTTTACTCGAAAAAATTATTGCAAATTCTGCTAAATACAGTTTGTTTGAATTTAATGATGAATTTACTAGAGCTCAATTTAAATCTATGATAGAACCATTACTTCGTGACATTAAATCACGTAGAGGAGTTTATGACTTCCAAGTAATATGTGATGGTACTAATAATACCGCACAAGTAATTGATGCGAATCAGTTTGTTGGCGATATTTACATAAAACCAGCAAAATCAGTTTCTGTAATTAAATTAAATTTCGTTGCTGTCCGTACTGGTGTATCGTTTAATGAAATTATAGGTAAGTTTTAAGTAAATATCATATAAATAAAAAATATAATAGAAAAGGCTAGTATTATAAAATACTAGCCAATTCTTAAACATAACAAGGAAAGATATGGCAAAAAGTTTTAATGTTTCTGATTTCAGAGGCAATTTTGTTGGGGATGGCGCAAGACCTACCCTATTTGGTGTTAATATAACATCTCCAGTAGGAGCACTTGACGGAAATGCACTTCAGTTTATTTGTAGCGCATCTCATTTACCTGCTTCTTCTGTATCTGCAAAAACTATATCGTATTATGGTCACGATGTTCATTTAGCAGGAAATAGAACATTTGATGATTGGAGTATTACGGTTTATAACGATGAAAATTTTAAAATTCGTAATTCATTTGAAATTTGGCTAGATGCTATAGATAGACATTCTGGTGCTGGTAGAGGACAGGGGTTGGGAGTTGGACCAAGTGAGTATGTGGTAGATGCTTCTGTTCATCAATTTGGAAAAAACGGTGATATTTTAAAAGAATATGTATTTTATAATCTTTGGCCTTCTTCTATAGGACAGATAACCGTTGATTGGAATAGTAAAGACGACATTGAGACCTTTGAAGTAACTATGAAATTTGATTGGTTTCACGCTGTTGATGCTTCTGCTAATATAATCACATCTTAATTATTACTTACTACATTAGGAGACTGTATATTGCAGTCTCCATTTTTTGTTAAACAAAATTATATTTGCATGTCTGAAGAAAAAATGAGTTTACTTGAATCTATTGGACAAAGGTTTGGATTTGTTTCTAAGCAAAAAGAACCATTGATATTGCCATCTATAGTAACACAAAAAGAAGATGATGGAGCAGTAGAAATTGCTGCTGCTGCCTCTGGTGTATATGGACATTATCTTGATATAGATGGCAAAATTGGAAATGACTTTGACCTTATATCTAGATATAGAGATCTCGCGTTACAACCAGAAATTGATTTTGCAATTGGTGATATTGTAAATGAAGCTATAGTTATAGATAATGATTTACACCCTGTTACGATTAATCTAGATGATTCCGAATATTCAGATAAAATAAAAGATTCCATTATTAAAGAGTTTGAAGAGATTATATCTATGCTCAATTTTAATAATAAAGGTAATGATATATTTAGACAATGGTATGTAGATGGTAGAATTTATTATCATACGATGATAGATGAAAAAAATCCTAAAAAAGGAATTCAAGAAATACGTAACATAGATCCTAGACGTATTAAAAAGATTAGAGAAGTAAAACAAGAAAAAAGTAATTCTGGAGTTAAAGTTGTAACCGGACATGAAGAATATTATCTTTATAGCGCTCAGGGGTTTGGTCCTACAAGTTCTGCTAAAAGTCCTAATACTGAATTAGTAAAGCTCAGTCCTGATGTTATTAGTTATGTAACGTCTGGAATAACCGACTCTAATAATGTTACAGTGTTATCAAATCTTCATAAGGCAATAAAGCCAATGAATCAACTCAGAATGCTTGAAGATTCTGTTGTAATATATAGATTAGCTAGAGCTCCTGAAAGAAGAATTTATTCTATAGAAGTTGGTAATTTGCCAAAAGCAAAGGCAGAAGAATATCTTGCTTCTGTTATGAATAAATACAGAAATAAGATGGTATACGATGCTTGTTTAGACTTAACTACAAGAATACCATTATTAGATGGAAGAACTTTATCTCTATCAGAAATAATAGGAGAGTATAATTCTGGAAAAGAACTTTGGGCTTATTCATGTGATCCTATTACAGGTAAATTTGCACCCGGCATAATTTCATGGGCAGGTATCACTAGAAAATTGGAAAGCGTGCTAAAAATAACCTTAGATAATGGAGAATCTATAACATGTACACATGATCATAAGTTCCCTGTTTGGGAGAAAGGAAAAGTAGAGGCAAGAAATCTTATTGTTGGAGATTCTATGATTCCATTTAGTAAAGACATAAATACAACAGAATTTAATAATTGTAATATTTCTAGTATAGAATATCTCGCAGAAAAGATGGATGTTGGTACATTAACTATTGATAGAGAAGAAAAGTATCATGATTATCATACATTTGCACTGCAAGTAGGAATATATACCTGTAACAGTACAGGAGAACTTAGAGATGATAAACGTCACATGTCAATGCTTGAAGATTTTTTTGTACCTAAGAGAAATGGTGTTGGTACCGAAATAACTACACTTCAACCTGGGCAGAATTTATCTGCTTTGGATGACGTTGACTATTTTAGAAAAAAACTTATGAAATCACTTAACGTTCCTTATTCTAGATTAGATTCAGAGGCACAATGGACTCTTGGAAGAGCAACAGAAATAACTAGAGATGAGGTTCGATTTGCTAGATTTATAGAAAAACTACAAAACAAATTTAGTGATTTATTTGATTCTATTTTAGAAAAACAGCTTATCTTTAAAGGAATAATTTCACATGACGAATGGAAAAAACTTAAGAGTATAATAAAATATAGGTTTGAATGTGATTCTTATTTTTCTGAAATGAAAAAGATGGAAGTGATTAAAACCCGGTTTGATCTTCTACAGACTGTTGAGGCATATTCGCCCAATGCTTTAGCACAAGATGCTTCTGCAAGACAGGCATATGTTTCTACAGATTGGATTTTTAAAAATATTCTTCAAAGAACAGAAGAACAGATTAAGGAAGATAAAAAGGAAATTAATAAAGAAGAAGAACAAATTAAGAAAAGGTCAGAAAAAGCAGAGAATGTATCTACTAATGATGGTAATGTAGTAGACCCTTCGATAGATAGCGTAGATGATCTTCCTGCTGATGCAGAAAAGGTTCCAACAGATGATATAGATAATATTCCTGTGGATAAGAAACCTGAACAAAAATCGAACTCTTCTTCTAGATTTGATCGCAAAAGAAAACCCTTTCAAGTAAAAGGGAATTTTAAAAAAAGTACAGAAATTTGAGCTTGTATAAATAGAAGATGAAAACATTTAACGAATTTAGAAAGGAAATAGAAATTCAGCATGCGAATATTCATCTAGATGAAGGTTTGGGTGTAGTTTTAGCTGCTACTACAGCTGCAGCTGGATATGGTGCTTATAAAATAGGTAGAGCTGCTCTTCTAGTAATTAGTGCTATAGCAACTCAATTAAATGATATTATTGCTGCAAAATGGAGACGTGCTAATGGCGTGTCTAAAGCAGCATCACAGAAATGTAAATATGCATCTGGATTTGACGGAGGAAGCAAACAATATAAAAAATGCATTTTAAGCGCTTATATAGATGGTGCTAAAGATAAAATAGATATTTTGATGCAGATGAAATCAGAAGTATCTAATAAATTTGATGACGAAAAAGCAAATTTATATCATAAAACTATAGAAGCAGAAATTGTAAAGCTTAAAAATAAAATTGGGAAATGGGAAGGACAAATTGAATTTATAGATTCGCATTTACAAAAATGGGAATCAGTAAAAATCGAAGGAGATATCTTAGAATCTAAAGATCCAGAAAGTTATCAAAAAGTAACATTACCAATTCATCCCTTGGATCTAATAGATTTTGATAAACACGTTACATCTGTATCTAAGAAACATAAAATTTCTATAGAAAATTTGTTATCAAGAATAGGAAATTTAATATCAACTTATAAAAAAAGATCAATGAAATTACTTACAGAAACATTTATAGCAGAGGCTGTAAAGGACTCTAAAAAAGGATGGTTCATAGAAGGTGTTTATTTACAAGGAAACTTAAAAAATAAAAATGGTCGTTATTATCCAAAACCAACCTTAGATGAAGAAGTTAATCGTTATATAAAGGAATATGTAGAAAAAAATAGAGCTGTAGGAGAGTTAAATCATCCAGCTACACCTTCTATAAATTTGGATAGAGTATCACATCGTATTATTGGATTGATAGAAGATGGGAATAATTGGATAGGGAGAGCACAAATATTGCATACTCCTATGGGAAATGTTGTGATGGGTCTTTTAGAAGGAGATGTTAAGATTGGAGTTTCTTCAAGAGGTTTAGGTTCTCTTAGAGAAAGAAACGGTCTTCATGAAGTTCAAAATGATTTTAAATTATCTGCTGTCGACATCGTGTCTGACCCAAGTGCTCCAGACGCTTACGTAAATGGTCTCAACGAATCTGCGGATTGGATTTTTTGCGAAGACGGTCACTGTTATGTTAAACAAGACTTAGTAGAACAACACGAGAAAATTGCTAAAGAACAATATAAGTCATTAACACTTGAACAAAAAGCATTACTATTTTCTGACTTTTTAAATAACATTAAAGGATAAAAATGTTACCAAAAATAGAAAAACAATTGTTAGAAGACATTTCTAAGTTTCTCCTTGAAAAGAATGAAGAATCAATATATGAATTACCGTTTGGAAATGCTGGTCTTGAATATAGTTTTATTAAACTTGCATTAAAAGCAGGAATTAAAGCAAAATTATCCGATAAAAAAGATAATGGAATATTTCCTATAGTTGAAATTAGATGTGTTGGCGATACTTCAAAAGTCGCTTCTTTCTTGAAGAAACATTATGATTCTGAAATTGTAATAGATGATTATAAATTAGATTAATCAAGGGAGATATTCTGAATATTTAAATTCTCTTATATTCCAGGAGATGAAGAATTAAAAATAACACTAAAATAGAAAAAAGGAAGAAAAATGACTTTATATAAAAGAGAATCAGAAATTCAGCAGGAAAATCAAATCTTAAATGATTTTGCACAATTTCTTAAAGATAAAGCAGCAATAAAGGAAGAAGCTGACCTTAAAAAAGCTATTCAGACGTTGAAAGTTCAAGAAAGAAAAGAACTTATAGCAGAAGCATATGATTCTGCAGATAAAAACGGTATTTATAAAGAAGAATGGAAACAATATAAATCTTCTGTTATAGAGATCAGAGATAAATCCCGTGAAAAGCATAGTGAATTAATTGAAAAATTAATAATGGATTCTTATTTGGATGGTGTTGTTAAAGATGAAGTTGTAGATCAATTATTTTCTGGTTATGATAAATCAGGTTTAGAAAAAGCACTAGAACATGCTAAAGATAGAAGAGGAACAGAACCTCGCGTTGCTATTGATTTAATTAATAGTATTTTATCAAGTATTCTTCGTAAAATAAAGTAATAGATGTCTTATAAATCTCTACTAGAAGAAATGCAGTTCATAGATTATGATAAGCAAATTAATGAAATGTTTTCTATTATGTTTTCTATAGAAGATGCTTCTATATTGTTTAGGACTATTAGATTTTTTATTGATAAAGGTCTAATATCTTACACAGATGGTTCACTTCTTATAATAGGAACTCTTTTTGGTGCTATATTCGGGTCTTCTGTTTTTCTTTTCGGTTCTTGGATTAAGAAAAATATAACCGATCCTATTAAGTTTATTCTTAACATGAAAACAGAAAAAAATATTCAACCAAAAGATATTCAAAAATTATCTAAAGAGGTAAGAAGTTCATTTAATAGAATAGAAGAACCTGAAGTAAGAATTGCTATTCAAAATATGGTAATAAAATATTCTAGAGAATTAGAAAAAAATCCAGATGATAGGCAGCTTTTAATAAAAATGCAGCAAGAATTATTAGATATTAAACAAGAATTTACAAAAAATAAAATAAAATTACAATGAAAACTTACAAATCGTTACTAGAAGAGATTAACTCCATCAAAGAAGATTCTAATTATCTTGGTGAAGAAGTATCTTTTGAATTTTTATTTGAAGAATTAGATAGAATTGATGAAGATTCTAATCTGTCTAGTAATAATCTGTCTAGTAATAATCTGTCTAGGAATATTACCGCAATGGGAGCGGTGGCGGCGGTTGCTCTTGCTGCACAGTCTGCGCTTGTGATTAGAGGTCTTTATCGTGCTGCACATGGAGTTACTTTAAACCAGATTAACGCTTGTCATGGCGATTCAAAGTGTATCAAAACTGCTTATATTGCTGGTGCAAGAAAGAAAATTTCTATTCTGCAACAAGCTAAAGCAAAGAACCCTACAAAATCACAGGAATTTGATGCTAAGATACAAAAATTGAATGATCGTATTGCAAAATGGTCTAAGAGTAATGCAGATGCTAGAGCAGCTATTGCGCGCAGTTATAACGATTAATAGAAAATAATGTCGTATAAAATATTCAGAGAAACAATCTTAGATGATTTAAAATATAAGGTCTATGCTAGACTGCAATTAGAGAAACAAATTATTGCATCTAATATATTTGAAGAAAATTTAAGTGAAGATTTTATTTTTGAATCAGAAAAATTTGATGTTTTATTTGAAGATTTATTGAATGAATATAATCAAGATGAAGCACAAAAGAGTGTTTGATATAGGTTTTCGTGCAGGCACTAATGATAATAAACATTCAGTTTCACAAAATATAAATAAAGCTACTGGAAGTAGTATTGTTGCTGTAGGAGTAGGGGTAGCTTTAATGGCACTTAGAAATCAATGGAGAAAAGCTCACGGTGTTACTAAAGATCAAATTAAGAGATGTGACGGAAATCGTTCTTGTATTCTTAAGGCTTATATTGATAGTACAAACGCGAAAATTAAAATGTTAGGACAGATGAAAACAAAAGATCCTAAAAATTCTACAGAATATGATAAAAAAATAGTAACACTTAGAAATAATTTACAAAGATATAATCAAAAGAAGTCTGTCCTTACAGCAAACGGAATAACATCTTAAACAAAAAATGTAATGTCATACAAAAATTTTCGCGATAACATTATCGCAACACTACAAGAAAAAATTCTAAAAAGATTAGAAACAGAAACACAAACCATCACTTCTAGAACTTTTAATGAATCTGCAAAATTACCTAAACCTCGTGTAGACTTGGGTGGTTTTGAAAAATCATTCACAGACTTTCTTAATAAGCACTATCAGAAGTTAATCTCATTAGCAGGTGATATAGATAAATTGATTGCATACGTAAAAGAAGAATCTAAAGATTATTATGTATCTTCAGAATATCTAAGAAAATTTGAATCTAATGTTAGATCTCAGAAAAATTTACTTGGTGTGCAAAAATATATTACTAATATAGTTCTTAAAGGTTCCGGATTATCATTGGAGGATAAATGAACGAAAACAATCCATTATTAAATTTCGAACTGATAGATGATATCAATCTGTTCTTAGAAGATCAAAAAGCAGCTCAGTTAAAGGGTTTCATTGATGGAAAGGCTGGTAAACCACAGGATTCTAAAGAGCTAGTAGGAAAAAACCCTCGTGCTTACAAAAAGGGATATGAAATAGGTTCTAATCAACAAGGAATAAATAAAACCGACAAAATCTCTAAAGAAAAAATAGAAGAATCTGTGACACGAGCAGATTGGTTAGGCGGAACGTGGGACGGTGGTACTTGGAAAGATGGCACTTGGAAAGGTGGTACTTGGAAAGGCGGTATCTGGAACGGCGGCACCTGGCGAGGCGGTACTTGGAAAGGTGGAACTTGGAAAGATGGCACTTGGTTAGGTGGAACATGGGAAGACGGAATCTGGAAAGATGGTATTTGGAGAGGTGGCACTTGGTTAGGTGGGAATTGGTTGGGTGGTACTTGGTTAAGAGGAACATGGGAAGACGGAATCTGGAAAGATGGTCTCTGGAGAGGCGGCACTTGGTTAGGCGGCGATTGGAAAGGCGGAGATTGGTGGGGTGGTTATGATAAATACGGCAGTTATCATGCTGACGGCGATTCACCGGATAAATGGAAACTAAAAAACAAACTAAAATGAAAACTTATAAAGAATTCAGAGAGAGTGTTTTCGAATCTCTTAAAGAAAAAATAGCTTCTCGTTTATCAGAAGAAAAACAGATCCTCGCTTCTTCTTTAATTGGTACAGAAAAAAATGTTAATGAAGTAAAGAAAAGCACTTTGATTTCTTATATAGACAAAGCAGCTAATACTGATAAACTTAGGGATGCACATGATGATGAATATAGTTACATTGATGACTTTTGCGGGTCTCCATATTCCTGTATCGATGGAAAAGATGGAACTTGGAAAGAAATTGAACGACTAGATAAACGACACAAAGGTATTAAAACTGCTGCTAAGAAACTTGCAAAGGGAGATTATCAGAATGAGAATCTACATGATTTTGGACCTACCGAAGAACAAACGACTAATTATTCATTAAAGAAAGGTGCTTTTCATAAATGGTTAGGAAAACCTGAAGGTGAAAAAATTACAGATGAAGATATTCAAAGGGGTTTAGATTCTAAAGATTCTCATGTCCGTAAAATGGCTCAGTTTGCTAAAAATTCTAAAAATTGGCATAAAGAGTCAATAGATTTAGATGAATCAAAAAGCAGTAGGATAGCTAAACTTCATGATAAGAAAAGAACATTGCAAGATAGACTTCAGAAACTTAGTAGTGGTCCTGATAGAGATGAAAAAAGATTGCGTGTAATAAGAGATGAGATGGCGCTTATAGATGATAGAATAGATCTTTATCAAAGTCTCAAAGAAGCTTCTTCACAAGAAACTATAGATGAATTGCATAAAGAAACTCTTGCGTCTTATGTTAAAGGTGCGTCTTATGATAGAAAAAATATAGGATCAAAACAAGTAATGGATTTTGTTATAAATCGATCTTTAGCATCAAAGAAACAGATAGAACTTCATGCTAAAGATGTTAAAAGAAAGAAAGGTATTGCCTTAGCTGTAGATAAAATTGTAAAGAAGGATTATCAGAACGAATCCTTAGAAACTATAGATGAAGCAAGAGAAAAGTCGTTTCATGATAAAGTGAGAGCTCACTATAAAGAAGAGATTGATTCTTATGAGGACGGTTCTTTAGTAGGTAAAGATAAAGATAAAAATACATTAGTTAGAAAAGGATTTTTCTACACGCATGGAAAAACATCTAAGGATCATGCTAATAAAGTATCTCAACGTTTAAATGATGCTGGTATAGAACATGAGGTAGTTGATCATGGAGAAATAGACAAACCTTTTAGAGGAGGATCGAATACTAAGCAAGGCTCTCATTTCTGGGTTTCTCTAAGAGATAAAGGGTGAGAAAACGGGTTTATATAAATAAAACAATAAAGATTTTTGCAAAAATCATTTAAAAAGTAAAAGGACTACAAAGTTATGTTTAAAGAAACTATTATTTCAAAACTATCTGCTGGTTTAAATGGTGAAGAACTTTCACTATTTCAGGCAGCTGCAAAGTTAACAGAGGATGTGGAAGGTAAGTCTCTAGTAGAAACTCTCACCGAACTCCGTGAAAGTGGCTTAGAAGGTTATAAAGCTGTTATAGAAGAAGCAGGAGAATATCTTGATGAAGATATCAATGGCTCTGAAGAAGAAGCAAAACGTTATGGACCAGCTCCTAGTGGTTCTATAGCAAATGATTATAAAGCTCAGTATAAGAAAGAAAATGAAGATGCCGATGAAGTAGAAGAAGGACCTCAGGCAGATCAGGATGACAAAAGAAAGAAAGCAAAACCTGAAGGAGAAAAAACAAACACAACACCAGATGGATATGGTGTTGGTTCTACCGACGATGACGACGACGATAACGACGACGACAAAGAAGATGTAAAAGAAGAAAATGAATCTTATTCAAGTATTGTCAAAAGACGTCTAGATGATATTATTAAGATTGATGAGACATATGGATCATGTTGTGATGAAAGTGAAATTAGTGTTTCTGAAGATGTTGATGCTATGTTTGCAGGAGCAGACCTAACAGAAGAATTTAAAGATAAAGCAACAATGATTTTTGAAGCTGCTGTTGCACGACAAGTAAATCTTCAGGTTTCTAATTACAAATCTCTTGTAGAAGAAGCAATTGATGATCTTGTTGAAGAAGAAGTAATAAAGGTGACAGAAGAATTGACAGGAAAAATTGATCAATATCTTGATTATGTAGTAGAAGAATGGATGGAAGAGAATAAACTTGCTATAGAAACAGGAATTCGCACAGACGTAGCAGAAGGTTTCATCGCAGGTCTTAAGAATCTATTCATCGAGAATTATATAGAGGTACCAGAAGGAAAAGAAGATATTCTTGTTAAGGTATCAGAAGAAAAAATTGAAATAGAAGAAGAGTTTGAATTGGCTATTCAAAGAAATATTGAACTTGCTGCGGAAAACAAAGATCTTAAGAAAGGTATTATCATTTCTGAAATGACAAAGGGTCTTGCAGATACTCAAGCAGAAAAATTAACGCAACTATCAGAATCTGTAGATTTTGAAGGAACTCAGGATTTTGCGAAAAAGGTATCTCAAATCAGAGAATCGTATTTCAATACACCAGCTCCTCGTAAAAAAGAATCTATTTCTATAGATGAAGAACAATTTATCCTAGAAGAAGATTCTATGAAAGTTACAAATAAGAAGATGTCTACTTACGTTGACACATTATCAAAGTATCTTAAGTAAAAAGTAATATTAGAAATAACAAAAACATAAAATTAAACACATGGAACATCTAACAGAGACTTTAGTTAAAAAGTGGACTCCTATATTGGATCATAAATCACTTGACCCAATCAAAGATTCCTACAAAAAGAGTGTTGTAGCTACTATTTTAGAAACTACTGAAACTGTCTTAGGCAGCCAGGGTATGGTTTTTGAAGGTAACGTAGCTGGTGATAGCATGTCAGGTAACTATTCTGCGTCTAACAATTCAGATAATGGTTCGCTATCAAACTTCACCCCAGTTCTTATTTCACTTATCCGTCGTGCTATTCCTCAGCTTATCGCTTTTGATATCTGTGGTGTTCAGCCGATGACAATGCCTACCGGACTTATCTTTGCTATGAGATCTGGATATGCTAATACAACTTCTGCTTTCCATAAGGAAGCATTGTTCAACGAAGCAAACTCTGCATTCTCAGGTGCTTCTTCTGGACATGGTGTAGCTGGTCTTCCAGGTACAGCAAATAATGCTCTTGCTCTATTTGATATTGGTATTGGTATTTCTACATCTACTGGTGAAGCAGATTCTGCATGGCCTCAGATGGGATTCACAATCGAAAAAGCAACAGTTGACGTTCAGACTCGTAGATTGAGAGCTGACTACACTTTAGAGCTTGCACAGGATCTTAAAGCAGTTCATAACCTTGATGCAGAATCAGAACTTTCTAACATCCTTTCACAGGAAATCTTAGGTGACATTAACCGTGAAGTTACTCGCCTTATTTATTCTGTAGCTAAAGCTGGTGGAACAAACAGCGTTGGTTCAGTTCAGCTTCAAGTAAAAGGTGGTATAAAAGCTGACATTGATGGTCGTTATTTTGCAGAACAGTGGAGAGGACTTCAGTTCTTAATCGAACGCGACGCTATTGGTATTGCAAAAGATACTCGTAGAGGAAAAGGTAACTTTATCATTGTTGATGCTGAAACCGCTTCTGCACTTTCACTTGCTGGTGTTCTTGATTACTCTACAGTAATTTCACCTAAAGCAACTCTTGCTGATGTGCCAGATGAAACTACATCAACCTTTGCCGGTACACTTGGTGGACGTCTTAAAGTATATGTAGATCCTTACGTTACTCTTGGTGCTAACTTCTATTGCGTAGGTTATAAAGGAACATCTCCTTATGATGCTGGATTGTTCTATTGTCCTTACGTTCCTCTACAGTTGGTAAGAGCACAGGATCCTCATACATTCCAACCAGCAATCGGTTTCAAAACTAGATATGGTCTTGTAGAACATCCTTTCTCAGGTTCAACTTATTCACATAAGATTAACCCAGGTGCATCTCACCAGAACAAATATTACAGAATTGCTGTAATCAATGGCTTAATATAATATTTGATTGTAATAACAAAAAAGAGCGCTTTAAAGCGCTCTTTTTTTCACTAAAAATATATTGTATAAATAATACAATTAAAAATATTTTTTAAATGCCATCGACACAGAAAGTAAATAATCTAAATTTTCTATCAACTACAGGGTTTTCTTTTGCATTGGCAAGATGTCCTAATTTAACTTGGTTTGTTCAGGAAATTAACATGCCTGGTATATCTCTAGGTGATTCATCAAGAAATTATGCTACAGGTAAGGCAGCTATCCCTGGTGATAATTTGGAATACAACGAACTTACATTAACATTTGCTATTGATGAGTCTATGAATAATTGGAGAGAAATCTACAATTGGATGAGAAGTCTTGCCCCAACCCGTTTAGGAAAAGAAAATAATCAATATGCTACTTTAAGTAATTCTGATTTTGGTAGAATTTCTGATGGAACTCTTCTTATTATGACTAATTCTGTTAATGTTAATATAAGTGTAGATTTTAAAGATTTATTTCCCACTTCACTTTCTAATATTGAATTTAGAACAACGGATACTGCTATAGAAGCAATAACATCTACAGTATCATTTAGATATAGTTATTATAATATAAGAGTAAACCCTGAGTATAATCTAACTTCAGTACCTGATAATATAGTATAAAAATAACATGTTCTGCGCGAGTTTCTTTTAATTAAAGGTAGTTATATCATCTATATTAAATAATATAAAATATATGAAATTATTTGTATGCCAGTATTAACTCTCTTCCCCTCATTTTAGAAATAACATGTTCTGTGCACTTCATAATCTTCTCTTTTTCTAGTAAATGTTACTATTTCTTTTTTAGCCCGACATTTCTATATTATTCTTATAAGAAAGATTGAACTAAAATAAAATTAAGATGTCAACAAAGTCTTCAGAAGTTATAGTAGCATTATATAGAGATTCATTTAATGGTGATCATGGTACATTTTATAACTATGATATAATTATGAAAAATGGTGATGATGGAATTTATACTTCTACCACCAAAAATCAAGATAGATTTATAGTTGGTAAGGAGACAGAATATACCATATCTAGGTTTAATGGGAAAGTTAAAATAAAACCGATATATGGATTGCAAAAAGAAAAAAATGAATCTAATAAAATTATTGAACTTTTACAGGATATTCAATCTAAATTATACGATCAAGAGTATTTAATCTCTGAAATAAGAAAAGATATTAAGGGATTGAAAAATTTAAAACAACAAGTCGTTAATCTTACTTAACGAATGTAGTACAAAAGAACAAAAGGTGGACCCATAGTAGTATTTGCGAAATATAGAAGAGAGCATCTAAATATTATGGGAACAGAATATCTGAAAACCCGGGGCTTGCAGATGGAGAACAATAGTAAGAATTGTTGCTGAATACCGGAGTCGCAGAGAAAGAAACCACCACCGCTAATGGCGGTTCCTTAGTCGAGGAGTCAACACCTATTGATTACACTTGAAAGAGTTGTCAGACAGCAAGGTGTGTAGGCAGTAAGAAATTACTGTTGAGATAAGGTCACGTTTTAGGAAGGACACGAAAGTGCCTAGAAATTCAGTGAGACTATGATTTACAGAATCAGAAATAATTTCTAAGATGAGAGAACTGTTTCTTCTCATTAAGACAAAAAAAAGAACACACGATCCAGTCTAGTAATGAAGTTACACGGCGCGCATCCCTAATCAGGTTAAAGGCGTTCACGAAAAACTGAGGGACAATTTGTATTTTTTATTTTTCTTGAACTTCACGTGAGATCCGACAAGGAGCCGTCTTGCGTGAAGACAGGAGCACTCTGGTAATCAGGGTTTGGATAATCTAAAAGCATTTAACCTTGATAAGCTAATAAGCTAGCAATCATCTAACCTTGATAATCCAATATTGATAAACTAGCAATCAAGCAATTATCTAACCCTGGAAAACCCTAACCACATGGAGCCTTGCTCCAACAGAATTGGAAACCAATTCTGTAGAACATGATTATCAAGCATAACCATCATAACCATTAAAATACAAGTAGAGCCTAGTCAAGACGGGCTATTCAAGGGTTTAGTACTTGATTTCTTTTTGTCTAATCACTTGCTATATTATTAATCAAGAATAACTTAAAAATAATTAATGGCAAAGATAGAAGACATAGAAGAACTTTGGAATAATGATTGTGAAATAGATTCAGTCATGCTAGATGTAGCTGCTTTAGATATTCCTAAATTACATAATAAATATCTTATTATTCATAACGAAGTAAGATTACTTTTATTACAACTAGAAGAAAAGTATAATGATCTTGCTATGATAAAAAGTTCATATTATACCGGTAAAATGTCTAAGGAAGAATTAGATGAAAAAGGATGGGAACCATTTCAGATCAAGGTTCTTAGGAGTGATGTAAAATCTTATCTAGAAACTGATCCTGACGTAAGAAAGATTAAAACAAGAATAGAATATAATAAGATAGTGCTAGAATACCTTAAATCTATAATAGAACAGATTAATAAAAGAAATTTTAGTATATCTTCTGCAATTGCTTGGAGAAAGTTTACATCAGGAGAACATTAACGGATGCCAGATGTAATTATCCATAAGGTAGATCAGGTTTGGTTGAAGGTAGAATGTGAAAAAAGTATTCTTTATGAAATTTCAGACGCATTTTCTTTTTATGCTCCTAATTATAAATTCAATCCAAAATTTAAACATAAAATTTGGGATGGAAAGATTAGGTTAATTAATTTATCTTCATGTAAGATGTATTATGGTCTGCATTCTTCTTTAAAAAAGTTTTTAGAAAAATCAGATTATTCTGTAGAATATGCAGCTGGGTTCTTTAATAAATCTACTATTAGTTATGATCCTAAAGAAATTGAATCTGCTAATTTTGAACCTAGAAATTATCAAATAGAGGCAGTTAAATTTGCGTTAGAAAATAAAAGATGTATTCTTCTTTCTCCAACTGGGTCTGGAAAATCTTTTATTATCTACATGATAATGAAGCACATTAAAAAAAGAACATTAATAATAGTTCCTACTATAGGTTTAGTTCATCAACTAGCGTCTGATTTTGTAGGATATAATCCAAAATGTGCCAATTGGATTCATAAAATAATGGCAGGAGAAGATAAGGACACAAAGAAACCTATAGTAATATCTACTTGGCAAAGTTTAACTAAACAAACAGATAGTTGGTTTAATCAATTTGATTGTATAGTAGGAGATGAAGTTCATTTATTCGCTGCCACTTCTCTATGTGGAATTATGGAAAAAAATCATAATACAGAATGGAGAATAGGAACAACAGGAACTATATCTAATGTGGATGCTAAAGTTAATTCTCTTACATTAGAAGGTCTTTTTGGAACGATTTATAAAGTTTCTTCTACAAAGGAATTAATGGACGATAATTATTTGGCAAAATTCAAAATAAACATTTTACTTTTAAAACACGACAAAGAGACTAGTATTAAAGTTCGTAAAATGAATTATCAAGAAGAAGTAGACTTCTTTGTTAGAAATGAAAAAAGAAACAAGTTTATTTGTAATTTAGCATTATCACAAAAAAAGAATACTTTAATTTTATTTCAGTTTGTAGAAAAACAAGGCAAAGTCCTTTATGAAATGATAAAGGAGAAAGCTGGTAATAAAAAGATTTATTTCATATCTGGAGAAATTGATGGTGAAATTAGAGAAAAAATAAGAAATTCCGTCAATTCTAGTGAAGATAATATAATAATTGGAAGTTTTGGAACAGTTTCTACAGGTTTGGATATTCCTAATTTGCATGTGATAATATTTGCATCTACATATAAATCAAAGATTAAAAATTTACAGTCTATAGGTAGAGGTTTAAGATTAAATGAAGGAAAAGATATTGCGGTTCTCTATGATATTGTAGATGATTGTTCTGTAAAATCTAAAAAAAATTATTCCATATTACATTTATTGGAAAGAATAAAAATATATAATGAAGAACAGTTTGATTTTAAAATAATAGATATTCCATTTAATAATAAATAAAATAAAATACAACATGAGTAACAGTAGGTACAGTAAAGGTGCTATTAAGTATGATTTAAATCCAGTAGACACTACAGGAATGAATGATGAAGACACCGAATTTTTTGGAGAAAAAAAGAATGCTAGATTTCAATTTAGATCAAATAACAATAAACCTGGTATTGGTGTAGCACTTCATAAAGAAGAGTCTGTAGATTCTTTGATAAAAAGATTTAAAAAGAGTATGTTAGAATCAGGTAAGATGAAAGAATACGCAGAAACTCAATTCTTTGAAAAACCTTCTATATTAGCTCGTAAGAAAAAGTCCAATAGAAGATATAAAGCAAAACTTGCATCAGAAATTACAAATAACTAGGCAAAACCGGGAGTAAATGGCAGCAAAAAAGATTAATTATGTAGACAATAAGAAACTATTTGCAGAGTTAGTGAAATATAAAGAAGCTCAGGCAAGATCATTAGCAGAAGATAAGAAAAGACCTCGAATCCCTGAATACGTCGGCGAATGTATTTTGTTGATTGCACAGAGATTGAGTTATAAATATCAATTTGCTAATTATATATTTAAGGAAGATATGCAAATGGACGGTGTAGAAAATTGTTTACTTTATATAGACAATTTTGATCCAGAAAAGTCTCAGAATCCTTTTGCATATTTTACTCAAGTTATTTATTATGCATTTTTAAGAAGAATACAAGGCGAGAAAAAACATCTTTATTTGAAGTATAAACTACAACAGAATAATGATAATATGGACAATAATGTTACGTTTCAGTCTGGCGATACTTCTAGAGAAATGATTTATACAGGACAATCCTTTTTGGACCTAGATAAAGTAGATTCTTTTATTACAGATTTTGAGAGTTACATGAGTAGAAAGAAAGAACCACCTAAGAACATATTATTAGATGCAATAGAGCCTATTTTAGAAATAGAAAATGAACTAAAAGAACCTAATGACTTATAATTACGATAAAAAATGAATTTCCTAAGTTAGATTTCGTAATAGAGAAAACTATTATTGAACCTAAAACAAGAAGATTTAGACCTGATTGGCATAAACATTCTTTTCTTAATGGTGATTTTATACTATTTAAGAAAACTAAAAGGAATTTGATAAGCTTTTATCTTGAGAAATTTAAAAGAAAAGTATTTGGAGAACCTAATAGACGTTATGAGACAAGAAATAAATCTATAGTTTCATTAACAAGAACTTTTACACCAAATAAATTGAAAATTGGAAAATAACTTAATAGACAAATTTAGAAAAAGGCGTGAAGAAGAAGCTAGTCGTAGAAATAGCTATTATACTCTTCATGAAGTATCTATAGAAGGTATTAAAGATTTTAGAGAAAGATATAAAAGTTATGTTGGCTACAAAGGAAGATCTTCTTATGATGCTGGATTTTTCTATTGTCCTCACATTCCTTTAATTATATCATATAAATTGACTGAGGGAAAGAGAATAAAAGATTTAAACAAAAAAATAAAAGATTAGATAATGGCATTTATTGCAATGATAACAGATCAACATTTTGGTGTGCGCGGTGATTCGCAAATATTTCTTGATTACCAAAGGAAGTTTTTTGAAGAAACCTTTTTCCCTTATTTAAAAGAACATAATATTGTTTCTGTTTTTGAACTGGGTGATACCTTTGACAGACGCAAGAATGTCAATTACAACACATTACATCATGTTAAGGAATTTTATTTTGATCATCTTCAAGCGTCAAATATACAATTACATTCTATAGTTGGAAATCACGATGCGTTTTTTGGCAATAGAATAGACATAAATTCCATTCTCGCACTTCGCGAATATTCCAATATTAAGAGTTACGAAAACCCAGAAGATATAGAAATAGATGGGTGTAAATTTTTAATGATGCCTTGGATAAATTCGGAAAATTCTAAACCATGTGTTGATGCTATAAATAATACCGATGCTCATATAATGATTGGTCATTTTGAGTTATCTAACCAAATACTTCAGAGGAATTTTAAATTCTCAGGTGGAATAAATTTAGAAGATGTAAAAAAATTCGAAATTGTTCTTAGTGGACATTATCATCATAAAATCACAAAGAAAAATTTTAAATATCTAGGAACCCCATATCAAATGGCATGGGATGATACTGATAACGAAAAAGGTTTCCATGTCTTTAATACAGAAACTAGAGAAATAACTTTCATAAAGAATCCTCATGATATTTATATGAAGATTTTTTGGGAAGATAAAGGTGATTATGATATTACCGAAAAGTTAGATTTTGTTAATAATCATCAAGATGCTTTTAGAGATAAGTATATAAAGATTATAATAAAACAAGGAGCTAATCCATATATTTTAGATAGATATATTGATGCATTAGAGAATTGTGACCCGCATAGTGTTGTTACAGAAGATCCAATAATTCAATACAGTCAAGAAGAGTATATAGAACCTTTAGATAACATAGAAGACACTCTTACTATTCTTAGAAAACATATAAATTCAATTGAAAATTACTCTAATAAGAATAAGTTACTAAATTATATAGAAGATATCTATAACGAAGCACTACAAATAGAGGAGTAAATGATTTGGTACTGTTTAAATATGTAAAATGGAAAAACTTTCTATCCACAGGAAATTATTTCAATGAAATAAATCTACAATCTCATGCTGTATCTGTAATTGTTGGTAAAAATGGAGCAGGCAAGTCAACTATGTTGGATGCTATTTGTTTCTGTTTATTCAATAAGGGATTTAGAAATGTTCCAAAAGGAAACTTTGTAAATTCTATTAATAATTCTGAACAAGAAACTGAAGTTGGTTTCTCCATTGGGAAAAAGGAATATATAGTAAGAAGAGGAACGAAACCTAGTTTTTTTGAGATTTATGTTAATGGTATCATTTTAGATCAAGTTTCCAACGTAAGGGATCATCAATCCTATTTAGAGAAAACTGTTCTACATCTAAATTGGAAATCATTTACTCAGGTAGTAATGTTAGGTAGTGCAATTCATCATCCATTTATGCAACTTCCAACTGGAAGTAGAAGAGAAATAATTGAAGATCTTCTTGATTTAAAAATATTCTCTATTATGAAGTCGTTGCTTAAAGATAAGTTTGATGTTTTGAAGCATGATATTGAGAACTTGAATACAGAAATATCTTCTTTAGAAAGTGAAATAGAATTAGAAAAAACATACAAGAAGAAGTCAACTCAAGATAATACAGAAAGGATAAAAAAAGATAAACTAGAGATTAAAAAGACTAAGGAAATTATATCAAAAGAATTAGAAGCAATAAAGATTCTAAAAGAAGATCTAGACTCTAGAGATGAAGTCTCTTTAAAAAAATCTCTATCTAATATACAGAAGAAAACACAAGAACTTAATAGACTAGAACAACAAATAGATATTAAGATACAAAATCTTGAGACGGATATACATTTCTTTGGGGAAAATGATAAATGCCCAACTTGTAAACAGGAGATGAAGGAAAGCTGGAAAAAAGATATTATAATAGAAAAAAAGAATAAGATAATAGAAACAAGAAAGGGTGTAGAACTTCTTACAGAGAAGACTACAGAACTTGATATAAACAAAGTAGATACTCTTACAAAGATTTCTGAAATTGATGATATAAGAAAAAGGATAAATGCTCATAAGAATACAATATTCTCCTATGAAAAATTTATAGAAAAATTGCAATCTGATATAGATGATTTGATTTCTAATAAACACTCTATAAAAACAAAGGATATAAAAATACAGGAAAATACTCTCGCAAATAAGATATCAGATAAAGATAAATTATTAGAATTACGCGATATTTATAATATTGCATCTGTTCTTCTGAAAGATAATGGAATTAAGGCTAATGTAATCAAACAATATATCCCCATTATAAATTCATCGATAAATAAGTATCTTTCTTATATGGATTTCTTTGTCAAGTTTAATTTAGACGAAAATTTTGAGGAGACTATAAAATCGCGACACTTAGATAATTTTAAATATTATAATTTTTCAGAAGGGGAAAAACAGAGAATAAATCTATCGATTTTATTTGCTTGGAGAGATGTTTCAAAGAAAAAAAATTCTATGAGTACAAATCTTCTCATTTTAGATGAAATTTTTGATAGTGCAATGGATATAGATGGCTCAGATGCCTTTATTAAAATTATAAAATCTTTAACAAATCAAAATGTGTTTATAATCACACATAAACAAGAAATTGCAGATAAATTAGAATCTGATAAAAATAGAATTATAAAATTTGAAAAAATTAAAAACTTTTCACAAATAATATGAAAACATTTAGATCTAGAGTACCAGGATATGTTGATGCAGATCCAATTTTTATAAAATACGATACTATAGATGAACTGTTAACACATAATTTCTTCGATAACAGAAGAATACATGGAGGAATTTTCTATGTAAATTCAATAGGAGATTTGCTTATGTGTAGATATGAAAATGGAGAAAGATTTGTAGTTGGATATCTAAATTCTAAAGTATAGCATATGAAAATTGTAAATAGAAAAACATTCCTTGAATTACCTAATAATATATTATTTTGCGAATTTGATCCAAATATTTTTGGAGATTTTTGTATAAAAACAAGAACATTAGAAAATGATTTTTGTTACATTTCACTAATGGACTTTAATGATGACGGTTCTAGTAAATATGGCTGTTATGATATTTTCGATGCTTCTTTGGAAAAAGGTGTTATAGTACCTTTAGATTTGGATATAGAAAATAGAGATGGATGCTTTGATGACAATCAATTGTTTGCTGTGTTTGATGCAAATGATATAAATTCATTAATTAATAAATTAAAAACTTTATAAAATGAGTACTAAACAAATAGTAACAGATGCATATCATAAGGTAATAACAAATGCCGATGGATCTGTCGAGATAAAATTGATAATTTTGAAAAAAATTCTGTAGGATCTTGGTATACAGAATATGAATTACCTTTTTTAAAAATAAGTGCAGACTCATTAGAAAGACTATCCAAACAAGGCCCAGAAGAACATAAAATAATAGAAATACTATGAAACTTGTAGAACCATCATTTGAAATATTAAATATTTCTGGAGATTTAAAAACTATAGAACAAGCAGCAAGAACCTGTTACAAGTCAGAAGATAAAATTACAGAAGGATCTTCAGAAAAGCTTGTTCAAAATTTAATAAGTAGAGGACATGGAGCAATGTTAGAATTTGTTTCAGTTTCTGTTAGAATAATTACAGATCGTGGAGTTTCGCATGAATTAGTAAGACATAGAATTGCATCGTTTGCGCAGGAAAGTACGCGTTACGTTAATTATAAAGGAGGCGTCGAATTTATAGAACCATTATCTATTATTGAAGGTCCTAAAGATTGCCAACAAACATTTAGAAAGACATGTAGTGATATAGAGAAAGCTTACGTATACTTTATAGCAAACGGACTAAAACCACAAGATGCTAGATCAATACTCCCATGCTGTACAAAAACTGAAATAGTTATTATGATGAATGTTCGGGAATGGAGACATTTCTTTAGTTTACGTTGTTCTAAGGCTGCACATCCAGAAATGCGGCGCATAACCATTCCTATGCTAGCAGAATTTCAAAAAAGAATCCCAATAGTTTTTGAAAATCTTTCACTTTGATTAAATTTTATTTTATATTATCTTAGTATAATTATAAAATAATTTTCTATTATGTTATTAAGTAGAGAAAAATTTAGAGAAGAAGTTTTTAGTAGAGATAACAACCAGTGTGTTGTCTGTGGAAGGAAAATCTCTGATGGTATATCACTCGATGCTCATCATATCATAGAAAGAAGACTATGGAATGATGGGGGTTACTACGTCGATAATGGCGCAACTTTGTGTGATGATGGTAAAAACGGTTGTCACTACAAAGCAGAAACAACTGAGTTGAGTGTTGAAGATATCAGAATTGCAGCGAAAATAGAATCGATATGTCTTCCTGATGATATGTATTCAGACCATATTTACGATAAATGGGGAAATATAATACTGGGAAATGGTAATCGAACTAAAGGACCATTATTTAACGATGAATCTGTGCAAAGGGTTATTGAGTCAAGATTATACCTATTCACCGATTATGTAAAATATCCAAGAACATACCATTTACCTTGGTCACCAGGAATAACAGATGATGATAGGGTTATGGCAGATACATCTGTGTTTGAAGGTAAAAGGGTTATCGTTACCAGGAAAATGGACGGAGAAAACTTTTCTGGGTATACAGATTATTGCCACGCCAGGTCGGTCGATGGTCGTTCACATTATACAAGAGACTGGGCAAAAAATTTCTGGATGCAGAGGTCATACCAACTACCTAAGGGATGGAGAGTTTGTGCTGAGAATATGTACGCCGAACATTCTTTGTCTTATAATGACTTGGAAGGATATCTTCTTGGTTTTTCTATATGGAACGACAAGAACGAATGTCTTTCATGGGATGATACTGTAGAGTGGTTCCAACTTCTGGCGTTTCCTATGGTTCCAATACTTTATGATGGTATTTGGGATGAAGATATTATAAGGCAACTGTATAATGAAAAAACAGACAGAGATGTACATGAAGGTTATGTTGTAAGAACTGCGTCAAAATTCTCTTATATCGAGTTTAGGAAGAGTATAGCAAAATATGTTAGACCGAACCATGTAGCAACACAGAAGCATTGGTTCTACGGTTCGTCTAATCACAAAATCAATAAATTATGTTGAATTAAATATTATGAAATTTAAAACTTTAGGTGATTGGTGTAAATGGTTGGAACGTAATTTTTCAACAGAAGTGATGATTCCAACTCTTCCCGTTATAATCAGATTAGATGGTAATAATTTTCATTCTTGGACAAAGGGACTTAATAGACCATTCGATGAAAATTTGAACAACTTAATGATTGATACTACTAAGTTTTTAGTAGAAGAAACTAATGCTGTTATTGGTTATACACAAAGCGATGAGATTACTCTTATTCTTTACAGTGATGATAAAAAGTCATCATTATATAACGACGGAAAAAAACAAAAAATTCTTTCTAAGCTAACTGCTAAATGTGTAAATCATTTCAATTCTGTTAGGGAATCATATTTACCAGAACATAATAAAATAGCTACATTTGATTGTCGAATATACCAGACTCCGACTTTACATGATGCGTGTGTTCAATTACTATGGATAGAAAACGATGCTACAAAAAATAGCATTTCCAGCGTTGCACAAAGTTTATTTTCACATAAAGAGTTGCAGGGTCTTAGTGGTTCTGAAATGCAGGATAAGATGATGTTAGAAAAATCTGTAAATTGGAATGATTTACCTACAAAAAATAAAAGAGGTTCATATGTAAAACGCGTCAAAGTTTTTAATGAATTCACAGAAGATGAATTAAAAGATCTACCAGTAAAACATAGAGCACATAAAGATCCTCAGATGTCATTTGAACGTCATATAATCAAATCTATAGAATATCCTATTTTTCATAAAATCACGAATAAAGTTGATGTTATTTTTAATAATGCAGAACCGATAGTAACAATTTGTAAATAAAATTTCTTTTTTGTTGCATTTTGTTGTATATTATACTATAAGAAAAATAACTAAATATTATATATCATGATGATAGCAACCGTTATTCATAAAGCATTCGAAAAAGAAGAAAAAATTGTAGCAATGATTGCTGTTGATGCTGAAGTAGTAACTGATGCGCTGGAATATGTTTATGAAAAGACTCAGAATCTTTATGACGCGTGGACAGAAAATGAAGACATTGCAGTTTTTAATTTAAAAGATTCACATCGTAGCACTTCTGTTGGAGATATTATAGTATTGGATGGTACTTCTTTTGAAGTGGAAGCAATGGGTTTTTCAATTATAATGTAATATTCAAACAGAATTTGCTACAGTAGAAACTTTCAGAAAATAAAATTTCTTTTTTGTTGCATTTTGTTGTATATTATATTATAAGAAAAATAACTAAATATTATATTATGAAAGATGCACTTGTAACATTTGATACAGAAATTCTTGCTAAAAATGCAGGATTTGATGTTCCTACTGCACCTGTTTATTATCTTCCTGATACAGAAAAGTTAGAAGGAACAGAACTAGGTGTAATTCCACAGAATCATAATTTTTATAAGCCTCGGGTTTCTGTTCCTACTCAAAATTTACTTCAAAAATGGTTAAGGGAAAATCATGATATTCACCTTGTAATTTCAAGACAATACGAATGGCACCTTGAACCATCACCAATATTTGAAGGGTGGAATGTTCATATTGACGTGCCAATTGGTCATAACGAACTCTCCAATACCGTTAATAAATATTATTTTTATGCTATTTTTGATACTTACGAAGATGCTATAGAAGCTGGGTTGCTGCAAGCATTAAGATATATTGTGAATTGTTGGATCATAAAATAAAATTCAAATAATACAAATGAAAAAAGGATATTTAAAAAGAGTTGCTAAGAAATTCTTTTCTACTATAGGTATACTAATTTTACTAATTCTATGTTTAGTATTATTTTTTGGAAGTTTGTCATATTTAACAATTATACTAGCAACTTTGATTGGTAAGGAATTAGCATTAATTTCTGTCATAATATTGTTCATTTGCATTTTACTTTTAATTGCATGTATTAAAGAAGTTAATTTTGAAGATAAGGAAAAACAATAATGGATATAAAGGTAAATTTTAAAGAAGAAGATTCTTTAATGTCATTTACATGCATAGTAGATGTTCCAGACGCATTCGAACATTTAGATAGCAAAGAAAAAGAAGAACATCTTATTAATATATTGTTTGAAAACTTTCATCAGAAATATACTATAACAGCATTTGAAGAAGAAGTATGAGGGTTATTAATTTTTTCGGCGGCCCTGGCTCTGGTAAATCAACAGCTGCTGCAGGGCTTTTCTATTTAATGAAAAAGAAAAAGTTTAACGTAGAACTCGTTACAGAATTTGCTAAGGATTTAGTATACGAGGGATCTAATCATGCACTTTCTCAACAGAATTATGTATTCGCAAATCAAGAATACCGCATAGCAAGACTCATCGATAAAGTGGATATTGCGATAACAGATTCACCACTTATTTTATCTACATTTTATGCAAAAGACAGTTATCCTAAAAGTTTTACACAACTTTGCATTGATTTGTTTAATGGATATGATAACGTGAATTATTTTATAAAAAGAAATTTTGAATATTCACCTCTAGGTAGAAATCAAACGATAGAAGAAGCGATATTAATTGATAAAAAAATTATTTCTTTTCTTATTACAGAAGGATTTCATTTTGAAATAATAACTGCAGGTGATGATATTCCAGAATTAATTTATAACAAACTTTACTGATACTATGAAAAAATTATTACTCTCCTTGATGTTAGTATCTTCAATTTGGTATAACCTTGACGATAATACATCTTATATGCAGGTGCCTGGTGGATGGATTTATAGATATATTTCTGTTACTAATATAAGTACCGGTCCAGTATCTATGGTATTTGTTCCATATGCAAAAACTCCAGATCACACCGAATATTACATTAAAACTACGCCAACTAAGCCACGATAATGAGTGAACAGCAATATATAGATTTTGACGACAAGATTGAAACAATCATATCTGATATTTTATCAGAGGCATTTGGAGAGTCAAAGAGATACCGTACAACCGAAGGTATGATAAGGTGGGGGATACGTACAAGAAGATATTAAAAATAAAATAAGTGATTTACATAAATCAGAAATTCTTGATGTTAGAAGAATGATTGGAGATCAACTTCTATTATCAAATATTGAAAATCGGGTAAAGTCTAATAGAATTAAAGATTTAGAAAAACTATTTAAATTTAATCAAAGAATTGCATTTATTACAGATGAACAATTGTTAGTATTGAATGAGAGGTATGGTTACTTTGAACATGGAGATGCACAAGGAGATATTAGTAGAGCTTTTGCTGATGATGTTTCACAATTCGGTTATTCAAATACGATTGCACAAACTGAATTGGATTTTGAACAAGCTAAAACAAATGCGGAAATAAATGCAATTCTTTTGAATGATGCTTATAAAAGAATTGAAATACTAAAAGCATTTACCGATGAACAGATGAGCGATGAACTAAATTCGTAAAAACATTTATTTTTTTTAAACAACATGATTTTCCAAAAACTAAGTGTTCCTGATTTGTCTAGAAACATCTTTGTAGAAGAATTAAAGAGGATTAAAGGGATATTTAAGGGTTCAGATGATGCAGATGTAATTGAACATGTTGTTAGTCAATTATATAAAGTGCATCAAGATGTAATATGCGAGAAGGATAAGATTATAGAAGAATTAACTGAAAGTTTAAGAGCGCCTGTTGTGTTTCATTATTGTACAGAAGGAAAAATAAGATCGTATCCTTCTCAATTTTGTTCATTATGCACAAAATGAAATGATTTTAATCCTATAGATAAGATTAAAGAACTTCAAAATAAAATAAAAGTGTAAATTATGATAGTCTATAAAATATACAATGAGAATAGTGCACTCTGGATGAAAGAGGGAGGAGATTGGGTCGAAAAAGAAGAACTAGGAAAGGTATGGAAAAAGAAAAATCATGCAACTAGTGCATTAACAAATGCTTTTCCTAAACCAGATTTATATCTTAAAAAGGCAAATCCTGGTCAATATGCATTACAAGCAGCACAAAGAGTAGCAAAAAATAAAGGAATAAAAATTGTAACTTATAAATTGAGTGAAGTTGGGAGAATTGATTATGTCTGAGAGAAAATTAGCAACAGTAAGAAGAATTTTAGAAATCAATCCCATCGAAGGTGCAGATTCTATTGAGGTCGTTACCGTCGATGGATGGAAGGTCGTCTCGCAAAAAGGATTATACCAGCCAGGCGATCTTGTAATTTATTTAGAGGTAGATTCCTGGGTTCCCACAGAGATAGCATCTTTTCTTTCAAAGGGAAAAGAACCGCGTGAATATAATGGTGTTAAAGGAGAAAGACTAAGAACAATTAAATTGAGAGGACAAATTTCTCAGGGTCTTTTGCTTCCACTTACATGCATTAAAAATTATTCTCTTGATGTATTACATGGACCGTATCCTGTTCTTGATTTATTGGATGATTTAATTGCAGTATTAGGTAAAACACAAGGAGAAGAAGAAATAACAAAATTAGATTTTACTGATCTTTTGGGTATTCTTAAATATGAAGCACCTATTCCAGCATGTCTAGCAGGTGAGGTTATTGGTATGTTTCCTTCTTTTATTCCACGGACAGACGAAGAAAGATGTCAAAATCTTACTAATGAATGGGATAATCTGAAGAAATTATCATATATTGTTACGGAAAAGCTCGACGGCACATCTTGTACCATCTATAAAAACAATGACTATTTTGGTGTATGTTCAAGAAATCTTGACTTGAAGGAAATAGAAGGTAATACTCTTTGGTCTATTGCTAGAAGATATTCTTTAGAAGAAAAATTTAAGAATATTGGAAGAAATATAGCCATTCAGGGTGAAGTGATTGGTGAAGGTATTCAAAAAAATCCATACAAAATTAAAGGTCAAGATATTTATATATTTAATGGATATGATATTGATAAACAAAAATATCTTTCTGTGAATGAATTGGATGATATATGTCAAATTTTTGAACTTAAACAAGTACCGTTCATAGATATGTTGAATAGTATTGAATTACTTACAATAGAAAATATTTTATCTTTAGCTGATGGTAAATCTATATTGAACTCCAATATAAATCGTGAAGGTATTATTTTTAAGACTTTAAAGAGAGAGAAGTCATTCAAGGCAATCTCAAACATCTTTCTTGTTAAGGAGAAAGATTAACGAATATAAAAAGAGAAAATTCTTTTTAGAAATTTTTGTTTAGTATGATGTACTATAAATATACAATAATATTTCTATATTAATACTATGTTTATTTTTACATCATATTTAAACCATAAAATAGAATGTCAAGTGAAAAAGAATTTAAAGTATTTGATCCAACAGTTGAAAATCAAGAACCTCAAAGAACATCAGCTGAACAACAGGAAGCCCAATTAAAATCCCAAAAAGAATATTTAGATTTATTGTCATTAAGACTTAAAGGTAAGTCTTTGATGGTTGCGACTCCGATGTTTGGGGGTCAATGTCTAGGCTCTTATACAAAGTCATGTATAGATCTTGCAATGATTTGTATGAAAATAGGATTGCCTATAAAATTTAAATATCTCTTCAATGAATCACTGATACAAAGAGCAAGAAATTATCTTGTTGACGAATTTTATCGTTCGGATTCTACACATCTTCTTTTCATAGATGCAGATATCACTTTCGATGCTAGGGATGCTATTGCATTACTATCTCTATGTGGTATTCAAGAACCAGGAAAACCTAAATATGATATTATAGGTGCTCCATATCCAAAAAAATCTATAGCATGGGAAAAGGTTTATGATGCAGCCAAATCGGGTATAGTAGATGGGAATCCGATGGAACTTGGAAACTTTGTTGGCGATTTTGTATTTAATCCAATAACTTCAGAGAATAGCTCTTTCAAATTAAATGAACCTTTAGAAGTTATGGAAACGGGTACTGGTTTCATGTGTATTTCTAAAGAAGCTATAGAGACATTTAGGAAGAAATATCCAAAACAGAAGTACATACCAGACCATGCAAGAACCGCTAATTTTGATGGTTCAAGACCTGTTTATGCAATATTTGATTGTGGAATAGATCCAGAAACAGGTCGGTATTTGAGTGAAGATTATCAATTTTGTAAGATGTCTAGGAAAATCGGCTTACATATATGGATTACACCATGGATTTCATTAGGTCATACAGGGACGTATACTTTTGGAGGGTCAATTGCTCATCATGCACAATTAGGTAAGCCTATAAATCCTTCAGGAATCGATCCAAGTCATAACGATTCTGTAAAAGCCCATATGAATAAAGGAAAGTGAATTATTTTATAAAAGTCAAATATTTTGCTATATTTATTATAAACAGTTAATGATACTATGAAGATTTCAAAACAAACACTTGATATTTTAAAAAACTTCTCTATTATTAATCAGTCTATGTTAATTAGACCTGGTAATACTCAAAGAACAATACGAATCCCTCAAAGAAATGTTTTAGCAGAAGCTTTTTTATCAGAAGAATTTCCTGTAGAATGCGGAATATACGAATTACCAAAATTTCTGGCTGCAATAACTCTTTTTGAAGAACCTGAATTAGAATTTGGTTCATGTTATGTAGATATAAATGATACTAATTCAGAAAATAAAATAAGATATTATTATGCAGCAGCTAATCTTTTTAAAGATACCCAACCACCAGACAAAAGATTTGTTTTAGATGAAGTAATGGATGAATTTACTTTAGACAATTCATCCCTTACAAAATTAAACAAAGCTGCTATGATTATGTCTATACCAGATTTTGTTATTAATAGAAAAGATAATAAGAGAACAATTTCAGTGTGTAATATTAAAAGTAAAAGTTCCAATACATTTACAGTAACTCAAAAGTCAGATATTAAGGGTGATTATAATGTGATTCTTAATAATGATAATCTGAAATGTATACCTGATTCTTATGCTGTTACAGTTGGAATAAGAAAAGGAATAACTATATGTCAATTTTCGAGTAACAATATTACTTATTGGTTCGGTCCTGAAATTTAAAATTATATATTATGAAATTTTTTGAATATTTTGGAAACCCAGAACAATACCCAATGGGTTTGAAAGCAATATTGAATGTTTATGACGATAGACACGCTGCAGATGACTAAAAATATGATAGAGTTAATACCTCTCTGAACAAAATAACAAAATTTACTCGACATCCTCAAATTTTGTGTTATTAGAACCTTTTGGTGAAATGGCTAAGAATAATGTTTTATAATTAAAAATAAATAAAGGTTATTAAATCATGGAAGAATTCTTGTGGGTAGAAAAATATAGACCCAAGTTAGTAAAAGATATCATATTACCTACTTCTATAAAATCTCAATTCGAATCGTTTATAGAAGTAGGTAATATTCCTACACTTTTGTTAGCAGGACCTTCTGGTTGTGGAAAAACTACAGCAGCTCGTGCTATGTTAGAAGAACTTGGAAACGATTACATTGTAATTAATGGTTCTATGGATGCTAATATTCAAAATCTACGAGGAGATATAAGAGACTTTGCTAGTAGTATGAGTTTTAATGGAGGTAGAAAATATGTTTTGTTAGATGAGGCTGATCAATTGTTAAGTACAGGAGTCTCTCCAGTGCAACAAGCTCTTAGAAATTTTACAGAAGAATATTCTTCTAATTGTGGTTTTATTCTTACCTGTAATTTCCCAGAAAAAATAATCGATGCTCTTCATTCTAGATGTACTAGAATAGATTTTAAGATATCAAAATCAGAATCGGCTAAATTGGCAGGACAGTTTTTATCTAGAGTAAAGATGATTTTAGACGCCGAAAATGTTACTTATGATGTTAAGGTTTTGGTGGAATATATAACATTATATTTTCCAGATTGGAGAAAAATCCTTAATGAACTTCAGGGATATGGAATGTCAGGTAGGATAGATACTGGAATTCTTGCAACAGTTTCTGATGCAGAAATAAAAAATTTAGTTTCGCTCTTAAAACAAAAAAATTTTAAAGGAATGAGAACTTGGGTCGCTAAAAGTGACATAAATCATTCTTTATTATGCAGAAGACTCTTTGATTTATCGTATGAATTTATTTTACCAGAATCTATTCCTCCTTTGGTAATCATTTTAGCAGACTATTCTTACAAAAATTGTTTCTCTATAGATGAAGAAATAAATACTGTTGCGATGTTAACATCTATAATGGCAGAGATTAATTTTATTTAGAATTCGAATAACTATAAATAATTATACTAGATAATGATAAGCCCATTTGATTTCTTAAATGAAATAAATTATGGAAAACATAATATTATGCGAGGTACTACAAATACCGATGCTATAGAAAAAATGTATTCCCCTTTTATTGCAAATAAAACCCTAAGCTATTTCGCTGATACTATTCTCTTTGCAAATGAGATGAATATTAGAGTTATTGATAACAGTATGCAATTTGCATATTTATTGAATGTTGTTAGGCAAAAGAAAAGATACACAAAATGGGAAAAACGTGAAAAATCGGATAAAATATCACTCATACAAAAGCATTATAAATATTCTTATAAGAAGGCTAAAGATGTTGTGAAACTTTTATCGGATGATCAATTTAAACTAATTTCAAACCTGTATTACGAGGGCGGACAAAATGGACATTGAAGAAATTATAGAAAATTTGGTAGAGGTAGAATTGATTTTACCCGACAATTTTCTAAAAATTAAGGAATCTTTAACACGTATTGGCGTATCGTCGAAGCACAAAAAAACTCTTTACCAAAGCTGTCATATTTTGCATAAACGTGGTAAATATTACATCGTAAACTTTAAAGAGTTATTTAAATTAGATGGAAAACCATCTAATATTGATGAAACGGATATTAGACGTAGAAATACTATAGTTAGACTTCTTTCTGATTGGAAATTATTATCGGTAGTTAGACCAGATCAAATACAAGATCAATTGCCAATGAATCAAATTAAAGTATTAAGTTTTAAAGAAAAAGGAGAATGGGAACTTATAGAAAAATATTCTATTGGGAAATTTCATTCTAATAAGGAAGAAGATAACTGGAATAAAATTTAAAAATATGAAAATTAACATTATTAAAGCAGGAATGAGAATAGATCCTTATACGTTTCAACCAGCTTTTCATGCGGAATTTGAGTGGCCTTTAGAACTTGTTCAAAAATTAGATGGACCTTCAAAGGGAACAGACGAATATTATATTATAATTGGTAAATCTATTATGGATGCAATCGATTCCTACGAAGCACCTATTCTTACTTGGAAAATTCCTTTTACAGAAAAAGAATTAAAAGATGAGTTGGAATTAAATGGAATTAAAGTTTGGGATAACATGACAGAGCCAGTTACTTTTCCTCATTTTAATGGAGTTATTTATGATATGTTAGATCCAATTATTGCACATACAATAAAAATAGATAATGGTTCGTCTCTATCTGATATTGTTGAAACTATCAAATCTTCTGGAAAAAACTTTTCACTTTATAAACTATTAATTCCTCATTATCATAAGAAAAGTAAAAATTATATATGCGTTTCTGATGAAGAATATGATGCTATGCAAGATTTATCAAATAATACAATTGGTAATTTTTATAATCAGCAAATACATGATTATGATTTATTTGGAAAAATTAGATTTTCTTCTTGGTAATTTTATATAAATATATTTTAGATACACGGAGTGCTGCTTGCAGACTCCGAATTAACAAACAACAGGAATCGCCTTATAGGGATTCTATATTTACAAACTCTAGCCTAAAAGGGGAGAGACTTATGACACGCATCTCAGAACGAACACTCACAACATTCGAAGAATTGGACAGACTAAATAAAGCATTCAGTCCGTTTTCAATTGGATTATTCGATAACCTTATCAACAAATCATCAAATCGATTCATTGAATTTCAGAAACCTATTGGTTTTCCACCATATAATATACTGAAAAAAGATGATGTTTACAATATTGTTATTGCTATAGCCGGTTTTACAAAGGAAGCAATAGAAATAGAGTATTTTGATAAGACGTTGACAGTTAAAGGTAATTCAGAACAGGAACATAATGACGATGTTGAAGTAGTCTACAATGGTATTGCTAATCGAGCATTTACAAGAACATTTACATTAGCAGATAATATCGAAGTAACAGGAGCTGATCTAAAAAATGGGCTTTTAACTATAACATGTCGTCAATGGATACCAGAGAGACTTCAAAAAAGACAAATTCTTATCAATCAAACCAACACAGATCCTGTCACTGGAGGTGATTTAGCGGGATCTAAAACAGATTCAATAAAAGGTGACTCGAAACAGTTATTATGTGAATCTTAAACATATCTAGTGGGAAGAGACAAGAGGAAAATTGCTGATTCGACACGGATCATACGCAGTTTTACTCCTCTTCCCATTTTTATTTTACAACTTCATTGCTATATTATTAACATAATGAAAATTAAGAATTACTAATGGGTTTCTTTTATACAAATTCACAATATCATAGAGGTTCTATTTATGTTCGTGGTTACGACACAAATGGAAAATATGTTTCTAAAAAAGTTGATTACCAGCCAACAATATTTGTACCTACAAATAAAATAGAAGAATCAGATGGTTGGAGAACTATTTACGGAGATCCAGTAAAGCCCGTAAAAATGCGTTCTGTATTTGATATGAAAGAATATGTGAATGGATTAGATAATATTTGTGGACTTATAGATACTCGTGATCAAAAATATGCATTTATCAACGACATCATCCCTGGTGAAGTTGAACATAAAATGGATCTCATAAAGACTTTAATATTTGATATAGAAATAGAAACAGAAGGTGGTCATGAGGATATTAAAAAATTAGTTTGGGGAAATCCTCATCAGAAAATAAATGCAATCTGTGTGTGGATAAATAATATAGAATATGTTTCTTGGGGACTCGGTAAGTTTGAAGCAGAAAGAGAAGATCATGAATATAGAGAATTTACCGATGAATTAGAAATGTTGCATGACTTTTTTAAGTTTGTTCAACACGAAAAACCGGATATCATATCGGGATGGAATATTAATGGATTTGATATTCCATATTTATTCAATAGAGTTTCATTTTTAGGTAAAAGAGAATATGCAAATTTAATGTCTCCTTGGAGACATGCACCAGAATTAGTAGGAAATGAAATTCAACAGTATACTATTCCAGGAATTGCTATTTTAGATTATATGGAGACATATAAGAAATTTAATATGACGCCTAGAGAATCATATTCTCTTAATAATATTTGTTATGAAGAACTTGGAGAGAAAAAACTAGACTATTCCGAATTCGATTCTCTCATGGACCTTTATAAAAAAGATTGGAAAACTTTTATTAGATACAATTTACGTGATACAGAATTGGTTAAAAAACTAGATGATAAACTTAAATATTTTGATTTAGTAGTTACATATGCATACCTCGGAAAAGTAAATTACGAGGATGTATTTGGCACTGTGAAATATTGGGATATTAAGATATATAATCATCTTTACAAAAAGAAAATAGCAATTCCACCAAAACCTAAAGATACAAGAAAAGAAGAATATCCAGGTGGTTTTGTAAAAGATCCAATCGTAGGTATGCATAAATGGGTATCAACGTTTGATTTGAATTCGCTATATCCATCTGTACTTATTCAGTGGAACATTTCTCCAGAAACTTTAATTAATGGAAAACATTCTCAGGTTACTGTAGATTCTATATTAAATAAAGAGTATGATAATTCAGAATTGCTTAAAGAAGATATTACTTTAGCAGCAAACGGGGTATATTTTTCTAAGAAAAAACAAGGGTTTATTCCAGAAATTCTAGAAGAACTTTACGAGACTAGAACAAAATATAAAAAGAAGATGCTTGCAGGTGAAGCTAAATTGCAGAAAGTACTAGAAGAAATAAAAAGAAGAAAATTATAATGAAAGCAATAGAGGAGATGAGTGATGAGGAACTTATTTCATATAAAAAGAATTTGGAAGATGAAATAGGAGCTAATAATTCTACTCAAAATGCGTTAAAGGTAGCTTTGAATATGTTATACGGAGCCCTAGCTAATAGATATTTTAGGTATTTTGATGTAAGAATGGCTTCTGCAGTAACTTTAACAGGTCAGAGTGTTGTTAAATGGTGCGAAAAGTCTACCAATGAATATATGAATAAGGTTTTAAAGACAGATAAAGACTATATTATTGCCATTGATACTGATTCAGTGTTTATAACAATGGAGGATATGATTAATAAATATTTTCCAGATGTAAATGATACTTCTACTGTTATATCAACAATGCAAAAAATAACAGAAAAGAAAATACTTCCTAATATGGCAAAATCATTTGCCGAGCTTTATGAATATTTGAATTGTTATAAACCAAGAATGGTTATCAAATCAGAATCTTTGGCAAGTGCAGGTATATTTTTATGTAGAAAGAAATATGCTCTTATGGTTCATTCTAACGAAGGAATTGTTTATGCAAAACCAAAAATGAAAGTTAAAGGAATAGAGATAATAAGATCATCTACTCCCGAAATATGTAGATCTTCTCTTAAAGAAGCCGTTCAAATAATATTTGATTCTGGTGAAAAAGCTGTTCAAGAACATATTAAACAATTTAAGAATAAATTTATATCTAGCGGAGTTAATTCTACATCTTTTCCTAGAGGAATTAACGAACTTAAAAAATGGATAGATATAAATGGAAATCTTAACAAAGGATGCCCAATACATGTAAGAGGAGCTTTAAACTTCAATAGATATGTAGATAAATTAGGATTAGATAAGAAGTATGAGCATATTCATGAAGGCGATAAAATAAGATTTACATATCTTAAGATGCCTAATCCTTTAAATTCAAATGTAATAGGGTTTGTTTCTTTAATGCCAAAAGAATTTGAGTTAGAGGAGTATATAGATTATGAATTGCAGTTTCAAAAGGCGTTTGTTGCACCTATTTCTAATATTCTTGATGCAGTAGGATGGCAAGTAAAACCAAGTGTGAATTTGATAGATTTATTTTAATTAAAAACGAGGAAAAACAATGGCAATAGTAGAAAAGACATCTTATGAGGTAACAGTAAGGATCCCGAACACCAATAGCGAGAAAGGTGTAGAAGTTTTGCCTAATTCTTTAGGCATTGTTTCTGGAAATTTATCTGAATATAAGTGGGAAACTTATTTAGTAGTTGGAAGCAGTATTGTCAAAATACTTAAGCATTTTGGCGAAGACAACATAGAAAATATTTCTGTTAGAGGAAAAGGAATCTATATTTCATAAATAAATAATTAAACCGAGGAAAAACAATGGCAATAACAATTGAACAAGTAGAATCGAGACTAAAGGAAATTCAAAATGAGGTTGCAAAAGAGAATCAGACGATCAACAATTTGTCTACAGAGTTTCAACAGTTGCTGGGCTATAAGCAAGCATTGATAGATAATTCAACCGTAGCAGAAGAAAACTCATCTGATAAAACTCTTTTAACTGAGTAACTAGTTGTAATAATGGGGGTGACGGGATTTTGCCAGTCAAATAGTTAAATAGGAGTGCAGTTCGAGTTTCAGCATGGATGGACTCGTTAAAGAAGTCTATGTAAACAATAAATGCAGACACTTTCGAGTATCGCATGGCTGCTTGATCTTAACAGACAAACACCAAATTTGATAACTATATAGACGCTGAGTAGTTATCATCTAAAAATATTAGCAGTCGTCTTTGGTCCGAAGTTTCATCTCACCAATGTACTAAATTTGAAACTAGGTATATCTCTTCCTGTTTGTGGGAAGTCAATTACCGAACAATAACACAAACATGACTGTAACACTTTTATTTTTCGTTTGGTTGTACGAGGGTTCGACTCCCTCCACTTCCACAAAATGGGGTAACACAGGTTAGAAATAATTAGCGAAAAACAGAACTGGTTATAACTCTACAATGATCGCAACATTGGAGGACTTGATGAACAGAGAATGTTCTTTAGTAATACCGTGATTATTTATTGGGTTCGAACCCCATTTACTCCACAAATTAATATATAACATCCTTCCTAATAATACAAATACTACACAATGGCAAAAGCAGAAGTAACAAAAAATAGCAAAGCATATGATATCCTAAAAAGAATGAAGAAGACGTCTTCTGTTGAAGAATCGTCAGTTTTTTCAGATTCTGATCTTTATATGATAAAGGAATCCATCCCAACTCCTATCCCAGTAATAAATTTAGCACTATCTGGTAAATTTTTTGAAGGAGGAATAACACGAGGTTTAACTGTATTTGCGGGACTGTCAAAAACCTTTAAGACTAACATTTGCCTTCTTTGTTTAAAGGCATATATGGACGCACATGAAGACGCGATAGGAATGCTTTATGATTCAGAGTTCTCATTTACCCCAGAGTATTTAGCTTCATTTGGGATAGATATTAACAGAATATTCATAACACCTATAGTTGATATAGACAAACTTAAGAACGATATTATAAGTCAGGTAGATTCCATTAATAATGGAGAACACATCTTCATTTTAATAGATAGTATTGGAAATTTGGCATCTCTTAAAGAAGTATCTGATGCACAGGATGGAAAATCAACTCAAGATATGTCCCGCGCAAAAATGTTAAAAAGCTTTTTTAGAATGATAACGCCAAGAGTAAATCTGAAAAATATTCCACTTTTTGTTGTTAATCACATTTATATGACTCAGGAAATCTATAGCAAAGCAGTAATAAGTGGTGGAACAGGAGTACTCCTATCTGCAAATTCTGCACTCATCATGTCTCGTCGTAAGAATGATAATAAGGAAGAAGCTGGGTTCGATTTTATGATTAAAGCAGAGAAATCTAGATTTATAAAAGAAGGAATTAAATTTCCAATTACAATACCTGAAGGTGGACAGATTAAGAAATATTCAGGCCTGTTTGATCTTGCATTAGAGACTGGCTTTTTAATGAAAGAAGGAATGATGTATGCTGTCCCTGAATTACCAGAATTTAAAAAGGCATGGAAAAAAGATATAGAGGATTCTGAAGAATTCTGGACAAATATTTTTGAGAATACTACATTTGTTAAAACTATAGAGGAAGGACTTAAAGTATCTGTAGATCAATCAGAATTATTTAAAATAGGTGCTAATGTTAGTGATATCTCCAATACAGTTGAAGATTTCAAAGAGTTTGAAGAATAAAATGTGAAAATTGTTGTTATATATTATTTTATACTATCAAATAAAGGATTAAACAAAAAAATGAATCGAATTGAAATAATTATACTTTCCGGATTAATTACACAAGCAGAATTTTCTAGAAAAGTTCTCCCATTTATAAAAACAGAATATTTTGCTTCTTTGGAGGAACGTTATCTCTTTGACACAATACACAAATATATAACAACATATGGACAATTACCATCTATTTCAGCTTTATCGATAGAGATAGAAAATATCGTAGATATTAATGAAAGTGCTTTCAAATCGTTGAAAGAACTTCTTATTACAGTCGGGGATTCTACTGTAGATAATAAAGAGTTAGAATGGCTGTTAATAAATACAGAGAAATTTTGTCAGGATAAAGCACTCTATAATGCAATTATGGAGTCTATAGAGATCATGAATGCAGACAAAAATTCTACAACACACAAAAACCTTTCTAAAACTTCCATTCCATCAGTTCTCACAAAGGCTCTAGCTGTTACTTTTGATAGTAAGGTAGGTCATGATTACATAGGTGATTCTGATTCTAGATATGAACATTATCATGAGAAAGATGAGAAGATCCCATTTGACATAGAACTACTCAATACCATAACTAATGGTGGACTTCCAAAGAAAGCACTTTCTATTATTCTTGGTGGAACTGGAACTGGAAAGTCTATGGTAATGTGTCATTTTGCTGCTAACAATCTAATGGATGGTAATAACGTTCTCTATATAACTTTAGAAATGTCTGAGTTAGAGACAGCAAAAAGAATAGATGCAAATGTCTTTGACGTTGACATTAAAGATATATCTTCTATGTCTAAAACTGAATATCATAATCATGTAGATGATATAAAAAGAAAAACTATGGGTAGACTTATTATTAAGGAATACCCAACTGCATCAGCACATGCCGGTCATTTTAGATTTCTCTTAGATGAATTGAAATTAAAAGAGAAGTTTATACCAGATATTATCTATATAGATTATATAAACATATGTCTAAGTATGAGAATGAAAATGGATGGAAATTCTTATTCATACATAAAATCTATAGCAGAAGAAATAAGAGGAATGGCAGTAGAATTCAATGTACCAATAGTTTCTGCTACTCAAACTAATAGAAATGCGCAAAATTCATCTGATGTAGATCTTACCAACGTTTCAGAATCGACAGGCCTCTCTTCAACGTGTGATCTTATGCTCGCAATCATATCTTCAGAGCAATTGTCAGAACTTGGACAGCTTCAGTTCAAACAACTTAAAAATAGATATAATGATGTTAATTCACCAACAAGGTTTTTAGTTGGTGTCAACAAATCAAAGATGAAACTTTTTGATTTAGAAACAAGTGTTCAAAACACTATCATTCAATCAGGGCAAAGTCAAGTAACAAAACCAGCTGGAGGATTTTTTGGTACATCTAAAAACAAATTTTCTTCTATAAACGTCTAATTGGTATAAATATTTTTTTAATTTTGGGAAAAAGATTATATTTAATAAGTAATAAAATAAGCAATGCTAAGTACAAAACATTTCGAATATCAAAAAAATCCTCCAACTCTTTTCGCTTATAAATCAGATTTGAGCAACGTAGATAAAGGATTTATAACATCTGTTAATAAGAATTTTGAAAAAGGATTATTAATCCAAAGTCACGTTACGGGAAAAAAGATGCACTTCTTACTTCATGAATTTGAATTTGAAGAAGGTACTAATAAAATTCAATCGTGGATTCTTAATTCTAGGTCAAAAGATAATAAGCTTATAACAATAATTATATACAACAAATGACAAATAAACAAAAGGAAGCAGTAGAACATCCTGCACATTATGCCGAGGGTAGATCGTATGAACCAATTGATGTTATTAGAGATTGGGATCTCAATTTTAACCTTGGAAGTTCTTTAAAATATATTGCTCGTATGGGAAGAAAAGATGATGCAGTTCAGGATTTAAAAAAAGCTGTATATTATATTCAACATGAAATAAAATCAATAGAAAAAATAAAAAATGAAACAAGTGAAACGAAAAAAATTACAAGCTCCACACAGCAGGAAACTTACTGACCCTGATCATTACCCACAAGTAGATTCTCCATTTTTATTAGATAGAATACCAGAGAAGAAGACAAAGTATATACCAATTCCAGCAGATCAAAGAAAATTTGTTAATTATAAGCATCCCGGTAATAATGAAAATTCTAAAAAACCTGTTTACGAAGATGTAGATAAATTTTTTGAATGTCCTCATTGTGGTAGTACTATAGACAATTATACTTGGAGATGTTATATGTGTAGATATGAAGCTTCAGTTTATAATGAACCAATAGATGGAGTTATTGATTATAGACATTGGACAAACATCGAAGAAACGAAGGAATTGAGAAAAAATTTAATTCGTGTTAATCCTTGGACTGGAGAAAAGTGGAATGGAAAATAAAGAAATTATAAATAATACAGAACCTTTAGAATGGTGGCAAACATTTCAAGGTATACTTGATAAAATGCAAGAAATAAAAGACGAAAATGATTTTATAAAGGCAGAAAATGCAAAATTAATGGAGGATTTAGTTGAAAAGAAATCAGTTCGAAGAAGTAATGGAAGATCTAAGAAAATTTGATCCTCTTAGTGCAAATTGTATAGAATCTAGTATAGAAGGTATTATTCTAGCAATAGAAAGAGATCTTACAGAAGATGAAAAGATGATAGCATACAGTATGTTTTTATCTGGACTTATATTCGAAAAATTTAATCAAGTACAAGAATCATTAACGTTTTCTAAGATATCATTAAATTAAATTTGTCAACACTGTAAAATGGCCCTGGTGAATTCACCAGGGCCATTGTTGTTTATTAAATAAGTCTCCGATATATCATAAATAAGTTTATAAACCTCTCTTTTTATAAATATTCTTATGATAAATGACAATCGAATTATTAAACGAAGATAATTTTGAACCATATGCTATGCGAAATTATCGAAATGACTTTTGTTTTGATTTAACAGAATTTCACGATGATCTTAGAAGTATACGGTACATTAAAATTTTAATTAATCGCTACAAAAATACAGGATCTTTACAAGAAAGATTAATCTTGAATCATCTTATAACTATGAGTAACGTGTTTACTGTTGATGCTGTGGTAAAAATGTTATTTTATAAATTAGATGAAATGGATTATCCTATTCTAAAATCATTTCTATCGTACCTTAATTATATGCCTGATATAATATATGGCATTAGAGGTCATAATATATGGAGTTCAGAAATTAAAGAAGATACATTAATTACACAAAGACTAAAACAATTATGACAATAAATTTCAAAAATGTCTGGGAAACTATAGACAAAAAGGCATCTGAACCTTTACAAGAACTTTTTATAAGACCAGATGGAGATTTGGAACAGGGAGCAGCAGAAGTTGCATCAGATATAGCAGTTCTTTTTGTAAGAACAATAAGTCCTTACATCTCTAATTTAATGACGAAGAGAAGAGTTAAAAGAGAAGAAATACAGAAAGCTCATACAATATTAACAGGAGCAGAGGAACAAATAGCTACCATTATAAACAAAAGTGTTCAAGATAGATATCAACATCAGTGCGATGTGTGGGAAACTGAACTAGAAAAACTCGAAAGAAATTTAAAAGAAAGTAAAGATGTAGATACCCTTATTGGTAATATTACAGAATCTTTAAAAAAGGGATCTGAATATAGAACATTCTTTAAGAATGCGCTAAAAAAATTCGGTGTTGAATCACAAGATGAATTAACAGGAGATAAAAAGAAAAAATTCTTTGATTATGTTGATTCTAATTGGGAATCTGATGACGAAATCGAAGAATCGATTTCAGAGGAATCGTTAGATGAATTATTTATGACTCCCGAAAACAAGAAAGAAGAATTAGTTGCAGATGCTGCTATATTTTTAGTTAGAGTTGTTGGACCATATATTAGTAAATTGATTAAAGAATTTAATGAAAGACGTTGTGTTGAAAAGAAAGAATTGATTACTGCTACTAGATATCTTAATAAAGCAGAACATGAAATAGAACTGATTAAAGAACCCGCTACACAACTCGTTTTTAAGAAAATTCTATCTAAATGGTGGTCTCAAATCAAAAAATTCAAAAATTGTGGAATTAACGAAGAATCTGGCACAGCATCTAAAGAATTTGTTGACTCAGAGGTCGAAGGACTTACAGGCGGTGCAAAAAAGGCATACGATATGGGCTTAAACCATGGTATGAATAATAGAAAACCATTAGATAGTCCTGACGCTTCATTTGGTAGATTTGGCGATCACTATACGTATGGTTATAATGTTGGTAAGAATCATAGAAAAATAGATTCTGATGGTGTAGAATGGCACAATAAGCAGAAAGGTAGAGTAAACTCATCTTATAGACCACTTCAACATGAGAGTGTTGATATTATAAAATCAAAGAAGAATTCTAACTAATGACTCAGTTTTTATTTGAAGGGAAATACTGGGATTTGCTATATGCATATCAATTTATTAAACGTCTTGTTATTCCATTTGATAAAACAGACGCATTTAAACTTGGTATTATAGATAAATATGGCAATAATTTAATTCCTAGAAAAGATTTCACAACAGATGAGCAAAAAAATGCATATACCTATTTTACAGTGATGGTATTTAACTTAAAGAAACTTTTAGGTAAACTTCCTGCGGGCAAAACGATGATGGCTTCTTTAATTGCAGCATTGCTTTTACTTAAAGAGGAAAAGAATAGAACTTTTCATATAGAACAAGAAAATGATGAAAAACTTCTTATAGAAAAATATAAACAAATATACGATAAAGTTCATTCATCTAATACAAATTTCATACCAATATTAACAGAGATTCATTGTCTCATTAAAGAAGATAAAATGATAAATGAAGAAGTAACTGGAGATCTGCCTACGTTACAAATACCAACTTCAACTGTTGGTGCATTAAGAAGAAAACAGAAAAAGGATGCTATGATTAGAAGAGCTCCAGTTGTTTATGCAATACCAGAAGGCAATGGAGTCGAATCACATGGTGATTTTAAAGTTTTCACTGTTGATACCCCAACATTTATAGAAGCAAAGTCTGCAAAGAATAGATATAACAAATATGATAAATATGTAGGAAGAGCTGAGTTGGGAGAACAAATTAGATCATATGCAATTAGTAACCCAAACATGCCAGTTATCTTGAAGTGTGAGACTACAGGTCAAATATGTTTTTTAAAATATGGTAAAGTATCATTAGATTCTATAACAGAATTTAAAAATAAAAAATGAAATCATTTAAGACATACATAACAGAGAAGAAGGACCACCTGATAGATAAGCTAGCGATTACCGATCACCAAAAGAAGGAACTTAAGGATTTTTTTGCAAAGAAACCAAACCTAGAGAACAAGATTGACTGGCAAAAGAAGGGTCTTGCCTTTAAGGATTTTGCGGATGTCATGGCCACGACGAAGACCGAAAGAACCAGGATGGTAAAGAAGCAGGGCATCGCCGGGCTCAAAGATGGCAAGGATTATCTTGAACTAAAGGTACCTGCAGATTTTCCATTCCAGGCCTACATCCCACTTACCTGGGAAGCTAGCAAACTAATCGCATCAAACAAGATAGGTAAAGGTACTGCCAAGTGGTGCACTGCCCATCATAGCTTATATAAACATTGGTATGAATATGCAGATAATCTAGATGTTCTCATTTATCTCATAGGAAAAGATACCAAAATAGCAATGGTACTAGATGGTAATTATATAGATGATGTTTATGATATAGAAGACAATACTATTGAGATTGAAGCCGAATATCGTATTCTAGTGGATATCAACAAATCTTTAATAAATAAAGCCAGAGGTATTATAGAGAAAGGTTTAAAGGACAGAGTTTGGGATGGAGGCACGTGGCTAGGCGGCACTTGGACTGGTAGATTATGGAAAGGCGGAAACTGGAAAGATGGCAACTGGAAAGATGGAACATGGGAAGCCGGCAGTTGGGACCATGGAACATGGGAAGGTGGAATTTGGGAAGGCGGACTTTGGAGAAACGGCACCTGGGAAAAGGGTATTTGGCAAAACGGAATTTGGAAAGATGGCAACTGGAAAGGCGGCACTTGGAAAAACGGTGTCTGGGAAGGCGGAACCTGGCAATACGGGCTTTGGCGAAATGGCATCTGGAAAGGAGGTGATTGGTGGGACGGCACTTGGTGGAACGGCACTTGGGAAGCAGGCACCTGGCAAGGCGGTACTTGGCAAGCAGGCACCTGGCAAGGCGGTACCTGGGAAGCCGGCCTCTGGGAACGCGGAGATTGGTTGGGTGGAACTTGGAAAGGCGGAGATTGGTGGGGTGGTTATGATATAAATGGCAATTATCATGAAATGGGTGATTCACCAGATAAATGGAAACTAAAATGAAATCATTCAAGACATTTATAATAGAATCAAAAATAAGAAAAAGTTACTTCGATTCATCCATTCCAGTTGTCATTCTTTATAAAACAGACGAGGAATATAACATTTGGGAACCGCGTTTTAAGAAATATGGATGGGCAATAGGTATCCTAGATAAGAAAATTATTATAGAAGATGGCGAGATTATAAAAAATTTAACAAAAACACAAATCTTATTTGTAGAATCTCATGAATGTTCTCATTTTATACTTGGGGAAAAAGCTACAGAAGTAGAATGTGATTGGCTTGCTATAGCAAATCTTTGGAAAAAAGGATTTAAAAACGCAGCAAAATTAGGAATAGACACCTTTGAGGAAAGAAATAATGTACTATTTGATACTTCAGATCTTCCGGGTTATGATTCTTGGATAAAAAGAAATAAACATTTGGGCGAATGCTTTATTTTAGAATGCAAAGAAAAAAATATAGAGATATTAAAAGCTTTAAAGAATTCACAAAAATTTAATATTTACCCATCAAAAAGCACTTTAGAAAGTGCTTGGGAAATATACACAGAATCTATTATACATTAAAATTTTAAATTTATAATACTTTAATTATATTAAAAATGAAAACGTATAAACATTTATTAGAAGAAATATCAATGTTTGAAAATAATGGTGAAGGTGGTGGAACTTGGAAAGATGGTATTTGGAGAGGTGGCACTTGGTTAGGCGGCACCTGGAAATACGGAATTTGGAAAGATGGAATTTGGAAAGACGGAATTTGGAAAGACGGAATTTGGAAAGATGGAACATGGAAACGCGGAGTATGGAGTGGCGGTACTTGGAAAGATGGAACTTGGATTAGTGGCACTTGGAAAGGCGGAAATTGGTGGGACGGTACTTGGAAAGGTGGCATCTGGGAAAATGGTACTTGGAATAAAGGAACTTGGATTAGTGGCACTTGGAAAGGTGGAACATGGTTTGACGGTATCTGGAACGGCGGAACATGGGAAAAGGGTATTTGGAAAGGTGGAACATTGGAACGCGGTGATTGGTGGGACGGTACTTGGCAAGGTGGTACTTGGAAAGATGGCACTTGGAAAGGCGGAACCTGGCAATACGGGCTTTGGCGAAATGGCAAATGGAATGGTGGCAAATGGAATGGTGGAACCTGGGAAGGCGGAACCTGGGAAGGCGGTACCTGGGAAGGCGGAACCTGGGAAAAGGGTATTTGGAAAGGTGGAACATGGGAACGCGGTGATTGGTGGGACGGTACTTGGCAAGGTGGCACTTGGAAAGGCGGCATCTGGAAAGGTGGAACATGGGAACGCGGTGATTGGTGGGACGGTATCTGGAAAGGCGGCACTTGGGAACGCGGCATCTGGAAAGGAGGTGATTGGTGGGACGGTACTTGGGAAGGCGGAGATTGGTGGGGTGGTTATGATAAATACGGCCGTTATCATGCAGCAGGCGATTCACCGGATAAATGGAAACTAAAAAACAAACTAAAATGAAAACGTATAAAGAATTTCGTACAGAAATAGGGTCTAAAACTTGGGACGATATTGCTGAAAATCCTAAATTAGTAGGACATATTCCTAGTAATATAAATAAAGAAATTTTAGATGATCCTAAAGATAGAAAATATTTGAAGTCTATTGGAAAAGCAAGGTTAAAGAAAGCAGAAGATCAATGGAAAAAGATTATAGATGATCCAGAAGAAGTAGGTAGTATTCCAAGTAACTATCCTGGGAAATTTAAAGGTGGTAATTTTGCAAACACAATTTGATGAAATCATTCAAGACATACATAACGGAGAAGAAGGACCATCTTATAGATAAGCTAGCGATTACCGATCACCAGAAGAAGGAATTGAAGTCGTTTTTTGCAAAGAAGCCAAACCTAGAGAACAAGATTGACTGGCAAAAGAAGGGCCTGGCATTTGCCGATTTTGCAGATGTCATGGCCACGACGAAGACCGAAAGAACTAGGATGGTAAAGAAGCAGGGTATTGCCGGGCTCAAAGATGGCAAGGATTATCTTGAATTGAAGTCACCTGCAGATTTTCCATTCCATGCCTACATCCCACTTACCTGGGAAGCTAGCAAACTAATCGCATCAAACAAGATAGGTAACGGAACAGCCAAGTGGTGCACAGCACACCACAGCTTATATAAACATTGGTATGAATATGCCGAGAATTTTCGTGTTCTCATTTATCTCATAGGAAAAGATACCAAAATAGCAATGGTACTAGATGGTAATTATATAGATGATGTTTATGATATAGAAGACAATATCACCACGGTTAAACCAGAATACCATACCCTAGTGGATATCAACAAATCTTTAATAAATAAAGCCAGGGGTATTATAGAGAAAGGTTTAAAGGACAGAGTTTGGGATGGAGGCACGTGGCTAGGCGGCACTTGGACTGGTAGATTATGGAAAGATGGAACATGGTATCGCGGAACCTGGGAAGCCGGAATTTGGAAAGATGGAATTTGGAAAGACGGAATTTGGAAAGACGGAATTTGGAAAGATGGAACATGGGAAGCCGGCCTCTGGGAACGCGGAGATTGGTTGGGTGGAACTTGGAAAGGCGGAGTCTGGGAAGATGGTGTTTGGGCCAGAGGTAGATGGGAAAGTGGTATTTGGCGAGGCGGCACTTGGGAAGACGGTCATTGGTATAGTGGCACTTGGATTAGTGGCACTTGGTTGGACGGCACTTGGGACGGCGGAACCTGGCGAAATGGCAACTGGAAAGGAGGTGATTGGTGGGACGGCACTTGGGAACGCGGTACCTGGAGAGGTGGCACTTGGTTAGGCGGCACCTGGTATGGTGGTTATGACATAGATGGCAATTATCATGTAGCGGGCGATTCACCAGATAAATGGAAACTAAAATGAAATCATTCAAGACGTGCATAACGGAGAAGAAGGATCACCTGATAGATAAATTGAAAATGACTGATTTTGAAAAAGCACAATTAAAAGACTTTTTCAAAAGGAAACCAAACCTAGAAAACAAGATTGACTGGCAAAAGAAAGATCTGGCCTTTAAGGATTTTGCGGATGTCATGTCCACAACGAAGACCGAAAGAACCAGGGCAGTCAGGAAGTCTGGCATCACAGGTCTCAAGAAAGGCATAGACTATCTAGAGGTCAAAACTCCAGCAGATTCGCCGTTCCAGGCCTACATCCCACTTACCTGGAAGCTAGCAAACTAATTGCATCCAACAAGATAGGACCCTGTACAGGTGAATGGTGCATATCTCATCATAGTGAAAACAATGATTGGAATGTATATACAAAAGAAGGAGATGTATTTATTATGCTTATAGGACAAAGAACAAAATTAGCAATAAAAATAAATAAAAAAGATGTATTTCATGTCTGGGATAGTGATGATAATCACTTAATTAAACATAATAGAGTTTGGGACTCAAACATATTTGGTGATAGTGCTGGTCATCATTTAGATATAGATAAATTAATATCGGATAATAAGAATATTATAGATAATGCAAGAAAAATTGTAACACCTCAGATTAGAACAACTCCGATAAGAATTACACCTTATTTTGAGATATAACGAAGATAGTACTATCAATGAAGTAGATTATCCACGTGCAATAGAAGAATGTATAGATCTCGGCTTGGGTTGGAGATTACCTACATATGATGAACTTAATAAATTGCGTTTGATATATCAAAATACCGATATTGTTGATAATTTTGATTTGCATCCATATGGTTTGTATTGGTCTTCGTCTTATGATAATAAAAGACAATCTGTTAGATGTATTATAATGCGGGGTGTAGTTGAATGGTCTAATATAACAATGGGTTTAGCTAGAGTAAGAGCAGTAAGAAGTGTCTAAATCACTAATTTTTTGTTATATTTTTATTATGAATTACATTGATCAAAAATTTATTTCTACTCTATCTTCACGTTTAGAAGGATTTCATAGAGTTGGCGCGAATGTGAATTTTCGATGTCCAGTATGTGGGGACTCAAAGGAAAATAAATCAAAACGAAGAGGTTGGCTTCTAGCAGGAAAATCTCATCCCGTATTTTTCTGTCATAATTGCCCAGTATCTATGTCTTTTAGCAACTTTATAAAATTTATAGATCCAACTCTTTATAGGGAATATATTTTTGAGCTTATGCAGGAGAAAAATCAATCTTCTCCAGAAAAAACAGTACAAAAAGTAAAGGTAGAAATAGAAGAAATACCAGAAGTAAATGATTATATAAAAGATTTTTTAGATGCATTTACACCAATTTTATCTTTACAAGAAGATCATCCAGCAAGAACGTATCTTCTTGATAGAAAAATACCAGAAGATAAACTAAAATATTTATATTTTGCAGAAAATATGCAAGATGTACATAAGATTGATAAATTAGGGAAGTATAAAAAAAGAATCTTAGATAAAGATTCTAGAATTATTCTTCCAATATGGGGTAAAAATTCTCTTATAGGAATATCATGTAGATCATTAGATCCTTGTTCTTCAAAAAGATATCTAATCTATAAGTTTGAGGAAGAAATGCCTCTTGTTTTCGGACTTTATGATATTAATGGGAACTTGATAATAGATCCAAAGAAACCTATTATTGTAGTGGAAGGAGCTATAGATTCTCTTTTTCTAGACAATGGTATTTCTGTAAATGGGGCGGACTTAAAGAGAGTTATGAAAATGCTTTCGGGTTTGCAATTAATTTTTAGTCCAGATAATGAACCCCGCAATAAACAAATTTGTAAAGTGTATAAGCAAATAATTCAATCTAATAACAATATTGTCATTTTTCCAGATTTTATAGAACAGAAGGACATTAATGATATGGTAAAGAATATGGGACTTGATAAAGTAAAAGAATTGATAAATAGTAGTATATATAAAGGACCTGCAAGTATGTTAAGGTTCAATTCATGGAAGAAATGTTAATAACATAAAAATGTCAATAATAACACCACCCGAAGAACAACAAATTAGGATGCAGATTTGTAAAACCTGTTCTAATTTTAATCCAATAGGCAAGCGATGTAAACTTTGCGGATGTATAATGCCAGTAAAAAGTAGATTGGCTTCAGCTACATGCAAAATAGGTCTTTGGAAAAATCCTGAAGTAGTAGAAAATGCGAAGGAAAGTATAAAAAGAGATTATATGGGTTAAGTACATCTTGCTATAAAGAATGCATCTATCAAATCAGAGTAAGGAGACTTCCCGATTTTATTTTCTTTGGGAACTAATTTAATTTTAGTTTGTTCTTCAAATGCCGTATTCATAATGATTTTGTTAGCGTTTCCTTTACCAGAAGCAAATTTTTTTATAGTGCCAGGTGATAGTATATTATATTCTATATGATTTTTATGTAACAAATACTTTAAGATTCCAGTATGTTCTGCTATAGTGAAAACTCTACCAGATGCAGCAAACGCATACCCTTCTAAATTTACACTTTTAATATTATATTCAATCAGTTTATTAATAAAAAACATAGCAATAGTTTCAAATCTTGTTATATCTGTTTCATAATCTATTGGAAGTTCCTCTACAGTTATATTTGAAAATGTTCTAAGATGATCAGAATCTTTTGATTCCTTTGTCATAGTAAAGAGTTTACATTCTTCAAAAGAACCATTACCAATACATAATGCCGGTCCACTTATTGAATAATCAATTCCTGCAGAAATATACATAAATATTTTTAATTTTTTATTATTTATAACAAAAATCAATATTATGTTCGAAGAACCAGCAAAATTTAAACTAGTATATGAAGTTCCCAGTGTAGAAAGCATATATTCATTTATAGTTAAAACTTCTTCTTATAATGTATATTTCAAACATATAGGGAATAATGTATATACTTCTAATTTTTTATTATATAGTCATAATGGTGAAATATTGATTACTATGGATAAGATAGATGTCGGCTTAGATGTTTCTATAGTTGTGTTTATAACATTCATAAATATAATGAAAGATTTTGCTTCTAGAATAAACCCTAGCGCAATAGAATTTAGAGCAAATGATGCAGATAGTGAGAAACGAGCGTCTTTATATAAAACATTAACAAAGAAATTTATACCAGATGAGTATGAATTTTCTACAGTTTACATAATAACACCAAAAAATAAAATACATGAATAAGTTATCAAAAAATGAAGTCAATGCAACAGCAAGAGGCGGTTCTGAGTTACAAGCAGAGTATTTACAAAAATATGTTGCAAAAGAACTTCTAGATCAATTTCAAATAATAATAACAAGAGTTAGAGAACTCGAAGACAAACCACGTTTACTCTGGTGTAAGGAAGTTGTTTCTGAACCAGAATCTCAGAGGTTAAAAGAACCTGCATTCCGTGATAATTTTAGATATATCATACACAATTCTGATTATCAGAGAAATCAGTTTAGAGATTATCTTGGAGTTCCATTTGAAAAATCACACGTCTTGAAAAATGCAATAGAACCATCGAATATAGACATTTCTAAAAAATTTTTTCCAGAGAAGGTAAAACTTATTTATTCTTCTACTCCACAAAGGGGCCTTAATATTTTATATTCTGTTTTTGACGAGCTTTATAAGGATGACAAAAACATAGAACTAAATGTGTATTCTTCTTTTGATATCTATGGTCATCATGAAAGAAATAAACCATTTTTGCCACTGTTTGATCAATGTAAATCTCATCCAGGGATAAATTATTATGGTTCAGTTTCTCATGAAGAATTGAAAGATGCTACAAAAGAAAATCACATTTTAGCATACCCTTCAATCTGGGAAGAAAGTAGTTGCACTACTATCATGGAAAACATGAGTGCAGGAAATCTTATAGTGACTAATAACTTAGGAGCATTGCCCGAAACCAGTGCAGGTTTCTCCTTAATGTATGATTATCAATCTAACCTTAATCTACACGCACAGAATTTCTATAATACGTTAAAAGAAGGTATTGACAGTATAAGGGGCAACGGGATAGGAAAAAAAATAAATGGAATGAGTATTACTAGCCTTTTAGAAGAACAAAAAAAATACGCAGACATTTTCTATAATTGGGAATTCAGAGGGCAACAATGGACAGAATTCTTAACTAAATTGTTAAAATGAAAATATACAGCACACTTATAACGGAACTTTATAATACACCCAGCCAGTTACAATATACATATAAATCAGAAAAGGCTGTTAGTACAAAAGATACACACCCCGACTCTAGAACATCTTTGTATATAAAAATGGCAAAAAGTTTACCCCTGATAACTATGAACTTAGTATCGAAGATGAGGGTTGGAGAAGTATATTTATTTTTACAAGAGTTAAAAAATAGTTTCATAGTTAGTAGAAAATGTTTATATTATTCTATCTGAAAAACTAAACAAAAGGAACTACACATTGAAAAACACCACATTTGCAGGATTTTACAATTATCAGCAGAACGATCTTCCTATGACAAAGATGATCTCCAATGAGGAAAATTTCAAAGATGTCGTCTCTGCACTTCAGGAACACTCCTATGAGCATCAAAAACAGTTTTCTAATTATCACATATCGGAATATGTTGATATGCCTAATGGTAGCCGTGAGAAAGTAAAACAGTTTGATCTTGGTTCTTACAGGTTCTGATAAAATAATTAAAAATATTTTTTTTGTTAATGAAAAATAATTATATTGTATTATCTGAATAACTAAAATTATATTTATATCATGGAAATACAGGCATTTGAACAGCAATTGATTGAGAAATTTGGCGGCGAAACAGTAACTAACAAAATGCTTCGTGAAGCATTTGGAAAAACGAACAAAAATTGGTATAATTATTTGCGTGCATATCGGCCAGAAACTGTTGTTGCGCGTGGATCATTTAGTATTCCAATGGAATTTGATATGGTTATTCCAACAACCCGTCAGAAAAAGGTTACTGTAACAAAAACAAAGCCAACCGCAAATTTATCACCAGAGATCTGTAGTACTGATGTTGCAGAAACTACATTCGGAGTCATTCCTGATATAGATCCTCTTTATGTACCATTCGGGTTTCACGCCTCTCTCAAAAAAATATTGAAGAAAAACTTTTTTTATCCAATATTTATCACCGGGCTTTCAGGAAACGGTAAAACAAAAAGTGTAGAGCAAGCTTGTGCAGAAATCTCAAGAAAACTGTATCGTGTTAATATTACAGTTGAGACAGATGAAGATGATCTTATTGGTGGATTTAGACTTTTTGACGGAAATACCGTGTTTGAGCATGGACCTGTTATTAATGCAATGAAAGATGGAGCAGTGTTGCTGCTAGACGAATGTGATCTGGCTAGTTCTAAAATTATGTGTCTGCAGTCTATTCTTGAAGGAGGTTCGTATTATATTAAGAAAACAGGTGAAACTGTGAAGCCAGCACAGGGATTCACCATTGTAGCTACCGCAAATACCAAAGGACGCGGTTCTGAAGATGGTCGATTTGTTGGAACAAACATACTTAACGAAGCTTTCTTGGAGAGGTTTGTTATTACAGTTGAACAGGAATATCCTTCATCTATTGTAGAGAAGAATATTTTGACAAAACTCTTTACGAAATATGATATTGATGACGATGATTTTGCAGACAAACTTACGAAGTGGGCAAAATGCATTCGTGATAGTTTCCTCAATGGATCAATGGATGAAATTATTACTACACGTCGTTTAGTACATATCGCAAAAACTTATAGCATTTTTTCGAATAAATTGGAATCTATTAAACTATGTCTTGCTAGATTCGATGAACAGTCTAAAATAGCATTTTTAGACGCTTATACAAAAATTGATGCTACTGTAACAGAAGAAGAACCTGCGACAGAGAAATGTGAAGAAACAATCGAAACGCCTTTCTAATAATATCTATACATACTATATAGAAAAGGGTTCGTTTTCTTGTGGCGTAATTGGTTAACGCTTTTGTAAATATGCAGGTTCGAATCCTGCCAAGAAAACAAAAATATTTTAAATGATATAATTGAAAAGGCATTTTTGCAAAGTCTTTATAATATATAGGCGCGAAACATACGCCTAGGTTTAAGTATTAAGTATAAAACTTCATACATGACAAATTCTGTTATAATAGAACAAGATTTTATAGTAACAAATCCTACTATTAATAGAAAATATCATATATCATGGGCTTCTAGAAAAGGTATGGTATGGATATTATTAGGATTTAATGATGAAAGAGCATATTTAATGACTCCTAAAACAAAAAAGTCTATAAGTTGTAGATTGAACGAATTAAGAGAAATTAATTATTATGCTCAAATAAACGCGAGTAAAAGAGAAAAGAATACTTCCAACAAATAATTTTATAAACTAGTAAAAAGATAAAGTTATTCCATATGAATTGTAGTTATAATAAAATTCAAGATCCGGTTTTTAAAATAGGGGATAAAGTTATTCTTATTAGTAATGAATATGAATATGAGATAATAAATATTACTTATGATTGGCAAGGATACAGATACATTTTATTGGGTGGTTTGCATGTATATGAATCTCATTTAAAAAAGGCCTTATAGCTCAACTGGTTAGAGCAGTAGACTGTCGATCTACAGGTTTGGAGTTCGATTCTCCTAAGGTCGCTAATAAATCCCTCCATCAAACATCTCAATTATCGAGAGAGTTAATGTTATTCAAAATTTTATAATTTCAAGTTTATTCAAGTAATAAAATTATTTTTACTTTTAAAGAAAAATGGTTATATTATACTATATGAATAACTAAACAATATTATATTATGTCTATAGCACTTAGAGAAACAAAATCACTATTGGCTAAACTTTTGGCTGGTGAGAATATTTCTATTGAACATCGTAAAGTTCGTACTGCAGCATTTGATGTTAAAAACCGCGTATTGATTCTTCCCATTTACAAAAAAGATATTGAACCATCAGTGTATGATGTGTTTGTTGCACATGAAGTTGGTCATGCTCTTTTCACTCCTTTAGACGAGAATATAGTAAAAAATAGAGCGCTATTTCAGTATGTTAATATGGTAGAAGACATCAGAATAGAAAAACTTATGAAAAATAAGTACGAAGGTCTTACTAAAGCGTTTTTTAAAGGATATTCGTACTTGGCCGCAGATGATTTTTTTGGTATAGCCAACGAAGATATTTCAACATTGAGTCTTTTTGATAGACTCAATCTTCATTCGAAAATTTCTACACCTGGTTATTTTAATGAAATAGAACAGGGTTTTGCTGATCGTTCTAAAAAACTTCTTACTTTTTCTGAAGTTGTTCAATTAGCAAAGGAAATTAAGGAATATGATAATAGACCAGACGAAAAAGAATCAGATGATTCTGAGTCAGAGGTTACTGAAGTAGAAAATGGAGAAGATGGCGAAAATACTAATGGTTCTAAGGATAAAAACAAAGATAAGAAGAAATCTGACAAAAAGGAAAAGTCCGAAGAAGGAGACAGTGAAGGTGAAGGAGACAGTGAAGGTGAAGGAGACAGTGAAGGAGACGACGAAGGCGATAGCGAAGGCGATAGCGAAGGTGACGACGAAGGAGACGACGAAGGCGATAGCGAAGGAGACGACGACGATTCTGGAAAAACATCAAATAGAAAACCACGAAATAGAGAAAGAGTTACTGCAGACAATGCAAAGAATAAATTGAACGATTTTATTGATAACAATGCTACAGAATTAAAATATGTAAAAATTTCGAATTTTAATATAACTTCATTCATAGACAGTCATGATGAAATTCTAAATGAACTGAATAAAGTTTTTGAAGAAACTCCTCTTAATATAGATAATTTTGCTCTGTTTAAAACGCAAAATCAGAATGTAGTTAATTATCTTCATAAAGAATTTGAAATGAAGAAAAATGCAGAACAGTATAAGAGAGAACAATTTGCTACATCAGGTTCTATTGACTGTAATTTGGTGCATAAATATAAATATGATGATAATATATTCAAAAGAATAGCAACAGTTCCTAATGGAAAATCTCACGGTCTTGTTATGCTATTGGATTTTTCTGGATCTATGTCTCATATAATCTCAGATACCATAAAACAAATCATCACTTTGGTATTATTTTGTAAGAGAGCTGGAATTGCATTCGAGGTATACGCATTTAGAGATAGTAGCGATACCCTAAACGAATTTGATAAATATCAAAATCTTAAGGAAAATGAAGTTGTTTTGTGCTCAGGGTTTAAACTTTTAAATTTTATTTCAAGTAAACAAAGTGGACTAAAATTTACACAAGCACTTGCTAATCTATGGAGAATTGGATTAATTGTAGGAAGAGAAGCTTGGGCTTGGCAGCAAGATAATTTTAAAAGTAAAGTTAGAATTTCTGGAAAATATACTCTTTCTGGAACACCTTTAAACTCTGCTTTAATAGCAAGCCCGAAATTGATAGAAAAATTTCGTCATGATCATAAATCACAGGTTGTTCATTTGGTAGTTCTTACAGATGGTCAAGCTACAGATGATATGAGAGTTGTGAAAGGATTACCCGGCAGTTATTATGGTTCAAAGTATACAACGTCATACATTTCAAACGCTATTATTAAACATGGGCATAAAAACTATCCTACATTAATAGAAATGCCGCATGGTAATAGAGACAGTAGAGACTCTATTACTAATGCCTTAATATTATACGTAAAAGAAATTTCTAATGTTAGAGTTGTTGGTTTTTCTCTAATATCAAGATTGAGTGAATTTTCCAGCGTTCATTCATATTCTAAAATAGAAAGTAGCAATAACTATTACGAAGAGCATCAGAAATTGTCTAAAGATGGAAGTATAGCACTTACGGGATGCGCGTATAATGAATTATATGTTATTAGAACTGATAAAAGTAATTTTAGTTTTGATACTGAAAGCCCAAATTTTACACCAAATAACATGAAAGATGCAATTAAAGATGTAAAAGGAATGTTTTCGAGACAAGCGAATTCAATAAAGAAGCAGAGAGTTGTTTTAAATAAATTTATTACAATGATCTCCAATCCTATTCTAAACTTTTAAAAAAGGAGTATGTGATAAATCCATTTTACGAATTCACCTTAACAACTACAGGTGCCCCTCTCTTTATAGATGTAACTCAGATAGGGGCATTTTATCGTTATATTCCATCTCAAATCCCTGAGGATGAAGATGATGTAGAAACTACAATAGTAAGGATAGATGAAGAATGTTCATGGTCTATAGTAGAATCTCCAAAATACATAAACGATTGTATTAATGAATTAATAACAGCAAACAATTACGGTTTTAAAAACGATTAAAAACAAATAAAACAAAATGGTATCATTATTTTATAATCAGGATTATAAGGTTACGTGGTGGTCTACAACTCCGCTAGGTGAATTTAGACTCGTTTGTTGGAGTGGAATATGGAATATATTCTTAAATAAAGTTTTTTTTGATGATGCTTACTCTTTTAATGAGGGTTTGGCTAAAATAGAAGCCCACATTAAAGAAAATTGTCCCAGAGAAAATGTTGAACAATGACATTATCAGAATGCAAACATGGCCAATGGTATGAAATTGTAGATGGATTAGGTTTTATAAAAAATGAAACTACCATCTTATATGAATATTTACGAGAAGATAATACTCATTTTGTTGTAGGGGAAAGCCCCTATGATGAAATGGGAATTGTTGTTTCTATGGAAAACGCAAAGAAAATAATCGTTTCAGAACTCTTCTTTTAAAGTCACGCTTTTATTTTTGATTTATTTTTCTATATTAATGTATATGGAAAATAAATCAAAAGTTGGAAAAATTGGTGAACTCTTGTGGATTAGAGAATTTGGTGGAAAGCAATTAGATGATGCTTTTGATCAAGAATGTGATGTTTTTTTGGATGACAAAAAAATAGAAATTAAAACACAAGTTAGATTTTACAAAGAAAATGCCTTCACTGTAGATAAAAATCAACTTCAAAAATGCCTAGGCTGGCCAAATCTTAAAAAGGGATTCGGTGCTCAGTTTCTACATTTCGTTGAATACGATTTGTGCACTCCTATTATTACATTTTGGGAATGTTCAGATAGATTCGATTATAGGGAATTAAGTAATGGGAGAATAGCTTGGGATATTAGTAAAATGACAAAAATCAAGGAAATACAAGATGTCGAATCATCAATGCAGTTGCAACAAAACACGAGCTCAAGATATAGAGCAAACTGAATCTATTAAAGTACTTTTAGAAGCTTTAGATATTCAGCGTAAAAAATCTACAGATTATCAAAATCCAAATTCTAGTATACATCAAGCAGATTATTATCCCAGAGGAGTATCTTCCATATTAGATATAATTCAAGGTAAAGCACTTCGCATCAGATCTGTTATAGAAGCTATGGAAAATGATGTTAATTATACTCCAAATTTCGAGTCTATAGAAGATTCATGTATAGATTTAATAAATTATGCATCTTTTGCGGTATCTTATTGTAGAGGAAAAATGGATGGTCAGAAAGCTGACAAAGATTTTTTGAATAGAAAAATAAAAAAATAAAAAAATGATTTCTACAATAGATAAAATACGCGATGAGTTTCGTATTAAATTATTATCTGGAACATTTGTTATAGACAAAACCGGGGTAAAAACAGTAGATATTATAGGTGCAAAATTTTTAGCTAATGAACCGTTTATTTTTGGTACACCAAATCAAGATTATATAAGAAGAGAATTAGCATGGTATGAATCTCAGAGCAGAAATGTTTATGATATTGAAGAACCAGTACCATTAATTTGGAAAAAATGTGCAAGCCCGGAAGGTCTTATTAATTCTAACTATGGTTGGTGTATTTATTCTAAAGAAAATGGATCACAATATGATAACGTTTTAAAGGAACTTCGGCAAAATTCTGAATCTAGACGGGGCCAGATGATATATACGAGACCCAGTATGCATTCCGATTTTAATACAGATGGAATGTCTGATTTTATGTGTTGTAGCAACACAACTCATTTTATAAGATCGGGAGAATTAGAAACAACTGTAAATTTTAGAAGTCAGGATGCTGTATTCGGTTATAATAATGACTATGCATTTATGAAATATGTTCACGATAAATTGGCTAATGATTTAAATATAAGACCTGGAAATATTCATTGGTTTGCATCTTCACTCCACATTTATGAACGACACTTTAAATTTATAAAATGACAGAAAAAGAACTTTATTGGGCAAAAAGATACTTAGGAATAGCTAAAGAAGTGTCAACGTGGTCAAAGGATCCATCAACAAAAGTTGGTGCTGTTGCTGTTGGTTCAAAGGGCCAAATATTATCTCAGGGTTTTAATGGTTTTGCTCGGGGTATTAAAGATACCACCGAAAGATTAAATAACAGAGAAATGAAATATTCTCTGATGGTTCATGCAGAAATGAATACTATTTATAATGCAACTTATAATGGAGTATCTCTCGATGGAGCTTCTCTATACGTTTATGGTCTTCCTGTATGTAGTGAATGTGCAAAGGGAATTATACAGGTTGGGATACGTTCTGTTTATATGAACATAGAATCAGAATGGCCTGAAAAATGGAAAGATTCTTGGGAATTTACCAAGACAGTATTTACAGAATGTGGTGTTAAATTTTATTTAATATGAAAATAGCTGTTATTAAGTTAGGGGCACGGTTAGTATTTGGCGATAAGGTTGGTTCTAGTGGCGGCAGTGGTGAAGCTCAATCATTGGTAAATATGTTATCAGAAGCTGGAGCAGAAGTTCATTGTTTTACAAAGATACTTAAGGATGATTATATACCAAATGATATTAATATACATCAAATAGAAGAAGAATATTCAACAGTGAACACTTATGATATACTTATTGTTATAAACGGAACTGTGAACTTTTTTGGAGGTGTTGCTGATAATTCACAGATTTTAAATTATCATATGATAAACAATTTTTCTAAGAAAGTTATATACATTCATTGTGATCCCAATCTTCCTTTGAAACAACTTTGGCCTTCTATAAAGAATAGAACATGGGCTTCTGATTGGAAAGAATCTGATATAGTTATTGTTAAGAAAATAGATGTAGTTACTCAATCAACAAACATAACAAAAGTACTGACAGCATTTAAGGACATACATATAGATAAGATTTTTCAATACGATTTCCAGAAATTTCCTATGATGTTTGTAAAACCACAAATATCAGAAGAAAGAATTTATACATCTGACTTATCTTATGGCGGAACATTTAGAGCAGGCCGCAGAGAAAAGAAATTAATAGAATTTTACTTTGGGTATCCCGAAGATTTAAAAGTAGAATTGTTTGGGAAAATTAAAGAAGAAAAATTTAACCCCCAAAAAGTAGGAACTCTTAGATCTCCAAACTTTTCTGGCCCAGTTGATTACAATAAAATGCTTCATAAAATGTCAGAATCCAAAGCACATGTTGCTATAGGGGATGGACATTACCCAGAGTTTGGGATGATTTCTCAGAGAGTATATGAGTCAATCATGTCTGATTGCGTTACGTTTATAGATATAGATTTTGATAGAAATAAAAGAGTTTTTGGAGACACTGAATTAGGTAAATTTCTTTATGTAACAAATAGAGATCAAGTTTATAAAAGGTTAAAAATGTTAACTAATTCTGAGCTAAATACTATAATAAAATTACAACATAAAATAGTAGATTTTAATAGAGATACATATTGCTCCGATTTTTATAAACTAATTCAAAATTTAGCATGACACAAATAAAAGATACATTCGATGATTCATCATCCATGTTTTTTAATAATAATTATTTTGGGAATGCAAAGTTTTCCAACGGGTGGCACATGTCGTTTGCCTTTAGATATACTACAACATGTACAGAAATTTTAAGAGTAAAGAGAGAAAATCAACAAGACTCACTAAAAATATTAGATATTGGGTGTGGTAACAAGACATTTTACAGATTTTGGATGTGCAATTTTGACTCCCATTGTAGACCTAGAATTAATTATGTCGGTTTAGAGTACCTTAAGGATGTTGTGGAAGAAGCAAATAAGACCTCCAGCGAGACTTTTGCCAATTCAAATGAAGTAATTCAATATGATTTGAATACACAATCACTGCATGACATAGGAAAATTTGAAAAATATGATGTTATACTTTTACAGGAAATTCTAGAACATGTTACAGAAGAAACTGGTAAATCTCTTTTAAAAGAAGCAAAAGAAATTTTATCAGATCGAGGTTTCATAATTGTTTCGTCTCCTAATCCAAAAAAATCTCAAGGACAAGAATTTGTCTGGCCGGAAAATCATATTCAGGAGTTTACTTTAGACGAAATGAAAGCTATGATTCAGGAAGCAGGATTTTCTATTAAACGTGTGAATGGTTGGTTGGGTAAAGCTAAATATTTTAAGAAATTGCTAGATAAAGAAACTTTAGATTTGTATAATAATGTTAAAGATGTATCTCAAGGTTTAGCTGCTAGTATTATAGCATTCATGAAACCAGAGATAGCTGAATGCTATATTATAGTTGCCGAAAACAATAAAAAATAATAGTATGCAAAAATACGTTTTGGGTTTTATATTTGATACTGGATTGGAACACGTAGTATTAATAGAAAAAAAACAGACCTGATTGGCAAAAAGGAAAACTCAACGGAATAGGAGGTAAGATAGAATATAATGAATCTCCTTTAGATGCTATGATAAGAGAAGCACATGAAGAAACAAACGTAACGTCGGATCTTTGGCTTTACGTTGCTACTTTATATTTTACAGAATGCGAATTGCATGTATTTGCTGTAAGTGGATTGGAGTATTATCAAGCAATTTCGATGACCGATGAAAAAATCCAAAAGTTAAGAATAAAAGATCTTGGTATTACTACTATTAAACCAATAGAAAATGTTCCATCATTGATAACTTTAGCTAAACAATCTTTAATAACAGAATTTTATACATAAAATATGAAAATTGTAATATTCTCTGGTGGCACCGGATCTGTTGGTTTACAACGAGGACTTTATAAAGTTTTTGGTCCTGATTGTTTAGATTATTCTGTTATAATTAATTGTTATGATAATGGAAAAAGTACTGGTACTTGCCGCCAAGTTTTTGACGGAAAAATATTAGGACCATCAGACTTAAGAAAAAATCAACTTCTTAGACACGAATTATCTCATGGTAATAATAAGCTTTTAGAATTTTTAGAACAACGTCTTACTTTTTCTTATTCTGATATAGAAGATGCGATAACTGATCAGTTGGTAGATTTATTAGACAAAAATGATGAGCATGAACTCGATTTGTATTCTATTTGTATGGAAGGAACCCAACTTTTTTTTAACTCAGAAAATGCTACTAATGTAGAGTATAAAGACTTTTCTGTAGCTAATATAATATATTCGGGTTTAGCATCAAAGTATGGTATGAACGGAGCAGCGAAACAAATGTCTAGAGTTCTTGGAATATATCCGGACGATGTTATTTGCAACGATGATACCTCACTCTTTTTACAAGCCAAAACCAAATCGGGTCATATAATATCAGATGAAGGAGATTTGGTAGAATGGAATAATGCGGAAGATAAAATAACAGAATGTTTTTTGTTAGATGTAGATGGAAATCAAGCAACACCAATCTTAACAACTGAATGTAAAGATTTAATAGACAATGCAGATGTTTTAATATTTTCATCAGGAACTCAATGGTCTTCTCTTATCCCAACTTATATGTCTATAGGATTTACAGAAGCTATATCTAAGAGTAAAGCTAAGAAATATGTAGTTTTAAATACGTCTCAGGATAAAGATATTAAAGGCCTGTCTGGTTTAGAACTTCTTGATCTAATAACAACTCATCTTAAAGTTGATACCAAGACACTTATCCCAGTTATTTCTAGTAATGCATCTGATGATATTTTAATAACACCCGATCAAGTAGAACAAGTAAAACAAAAATTTGCAGATGTTGTTTATTCCGAAATGAGTGAAGGGAATAAACACAATCCAAATAAACTAGTTCTTTCTATATTTGGGAATTATTTTGGAATTAAAACTATTTTAGATAGAAATAATTTAGTCTTTGATTTAGATGACACTGTAATAGCAAGAAATCTAAATTTTGAGTGGATTTCGAGAGAAAATTGTGCAATGTTTGACTTTATTAACAGATCAAACAAACTTTCTTTGTTTATCTGTACAGGAAACGATGTTAGCAAATTGAAAGGACATTTCGAAACATCTATAAACACCTTTGCGGATGGCGGCGTTAATGAATATCTAGTATCTAAAGAAAACATAACATTTATAAAGCATTTAGATAATGATATGCTTATCGAAAAATCCACAATGGAAACTCTTATAGAACTCTTAGATGTTCATGGAATACCAAAGCGTATGATACAGAATAGAAACAATTCTATTTTATCTATTAGACCTATATTACCTGAATATAGATATTCAATTTTTAATTTAATTTTCTATATTCTAATAATAAATAATTTGAATGATAGGATAGAAGTAAAAATGACAGGAAATAGTACGGTAGAATTGTCTACCATATCGTTATCTAAAACTGTTATTATGAACACTATATTTAAGGATAAGGAAATTTCTTACGTTGGGGACGAGCCTATTGGAAACGATAAGGATATGTTTTCTAATCCAAAAATTCATGGAATAAAAGTTAAGGGAGCTTTTGACACAAATATGTTATTAAAAATATTATGCATTCACTCATTATCGTAGCAGCTGGAAATGGTAGTAGGATGGGCAGTATTCCCATTCCTAAGGCTTTATTTCCAATTAATGGAAAACCAAATATAGAATGGATTATAGAAAGTGCTAGAGGTTATTTTGATGATATTATTATTGTAGCAAGAAATGGGTTTGGATTTCATTTTAACTATTTAAAAAATTCAAAAGAAACTCCAATAAGTATTCTAGAAATAAGTTCAGGATTAGGTGACGGCCATGCAGTTCTTTCTACTCTTCAAATTCTAAAGGATCAAGGGAAATTGGATGAAAGAATAATAACAATAATATGGGGAGATTTATATTGTCCTACTTCTATACTTTTTGTCGAATTAAAATCTCACATTTCAAATATATCTAGACAGCCAATAATAGTTCCTGTAGCATACGAGAAAGATCCATATGTACATTTTTCTATAGATCCTGATGGAAAAATACGAGCAGCAAATTTTAGTAAATTTGGAGAAATTATAACAGAAGGTCTTCATGATCAATCAGTATTTATGGGCAGTGCGAGAGTGTTTCTTAAATTTTTAACAGATTTGCATAATTCTTTATGGAAAGATGGCAAATATGTATCAAATTCGGGTGAACTCAACATGCTTCATATCTTCCATCTTATGTATAACGTAGGTTCTCCAGCCATAGTTCATATAACAGAAAATATTTTATCATCCTATAACTCGGTCAAGGAGGCCGAAAAAATATGACACCTCAATTGAAATTTTGTAAAGTAGCAGATGTAAAATCACCAACAAGAGCACATAGTACAGATGCGGGAATTGATTTTTTTGTACCAAATGATTTTATAGAAACCTTATTAAAACCTGGTTGTTCTATTCTTATTCCATCTGGAATTAAGGTCGATGTACCTATTGGGTGGGCTTTAGTATTCTTTAATAAATCTGGTGTTGCCGTTAAGAAGAATCTTTTGGTAGGAGCGGAAGTTGTAGATTCTGGATATGAGGGTCAAGTACACATACATCTTATCAACGTGGGTACAGGAATTACTACAATATCATCAGGAGAAAAGATAATTCAAGGTATTATGTTACCTATAGGTTCTCACTTTCCCATTGAAACTTTAGAAGAAGATATGTGGAAGGATTCTAAATCTGATAGAGCAGAAGGCGGTTTTGGTTCTTCTGGTGTAAAATAAAGTTTCATAGTTAATGGAAAATGATTATATTGTACTATAAGAAAAATAAACGATGAAAAATAGATGAATAAAATCATTATCCCTATTAGTATTTCTGGCTCAGGTAAATCTACTTGGGCTAAGAATTATGTAAAAAATTCTGAAGATAAATCCGTGATAGTTTCTAGAGATGCTATCCGTATGTCTCTTTTTGGTCTTACTGACGTAACATACGACGAGTATTATGCGCAACCACAAGAAGTTATACGTAAGCGCGAGGAAATAGTAACAAATTTTTCTACACAGCAAATTTGGTATGCACTTCAAAATGGGTTTAATGTAATAGCAGACAACACTCATCTTCGTAAATGCTACATTAATATGTATAAAGTATTTGGTGTAGAACTTGAACTTATTTTTGATACAAATCTTAATGAATGTAAAATTTGCCAAGGGAATAGACAAAGACATACCAGTGAAGAAGTAATTCTTGCGCAGAATAAATCATTAAAATCTCTTCTAGATACAAATATTATTAATGAAATTGATGAATATAATAAATTCGTAAATGATATACAGATAAATTTTAGAAAAGAACCATATTCTGTATCTAAGCAAGATGCTGTGGTTGTTGATATAGATGGTACTGTTGCTTTGAAGGGAGATAGAGGAATCCATGATCTTAGTAAAGTAAAACTAGATACACCAAACAAAGGTATCACAGAAATTGTTAAAGTATTGCATGAAGGCACAACTAATATTATCTTTTGTTCTGGTCGGGAAGATAATTGTCGTGAAGAAACTCTTGCATGGTTAAATGATCCTAAAAATGGAATAGTTAGTTCTGCTTTTCCTGAGGATCAATTCAGGAACTTTCATCTTAGAATGAGGAAAGCAGGTGATAATAGAAAAGATTGGAAAATTAAAGCAGAACTCTGGAATAACATTCAACAGGATTTTAATATCGTTGCAATGATCGACGACAGAGATCAAGTAGTTCATATTGGTCGTCGTCTTGGTTATACGATGATTCAAGTAAATTACGGAGACTTTTGATGTTATATAAAATAAATGAGATTGATATATTTACACATTGGGGTTTAAGCTGTACTGATATAATTCCATTAATTCCACCGGAAATCAGTGATGATCTGCATAGTTTTGTTTATATCATGTATATAGAATTGCGATATTCGTTATTATCATTAATAAGAATTGATGAATATGAAAATTTTGAAATAGAATGAAACATTACAATTTAAATTTTGTAGTTGGAATACCAACGATTCCAAGTTTTTTCCCTATTTTTGAAATAGAAAATAAGAGTAAAATGTGGTATATTACTAAAAATATTCTAGTAAAAATTAATTCAACTTATATTAATATTATATTATGAATAAGAAAATTAAAGAACTTTTAGAAAAATCTCGATATCGGTGTGAAACATCATCTGGAGATGCTGTAATAATTCCGTATGATAATATAGAAAAATTTGCAAATCTTATTATATTAGAATGTATAAAGGAAGCAAAAGATGATATCTTGCTATGGTCAGAAAGAGATCAATGTCTTGTTGGTCAAGTATTGGATAGAATTATAAAACATTTTGGACTCATTGAAGCAACATTAGATGTGTATGAAAAAGAGATTTGAAAGGGTTTTAAATATGCTATTTGCGCATTTTGAAATGTTGTGTTTTACTGAAAATACTTTGCCTTGGTATATGTTAGTATACAAATGGTGTTTATATGTATTTTTTGCATTATATCAACGTATTTTCTTATAATTTGAAAAAATGCAATCTAAAAGCGGGATAAATTATATCAATGATAACTAAAAAGGATTGGAAGGAATTTCTTACATTTGCAACAAAATTACAGGAATATGGTTCTTTATCTTTTGATTGTGAAGTTATAGCATCGATAAAAAATGATGCAATGTATGGAATATTAAAAAGAAAAACTGTTTTTGATGAACCAACAATATTCATTTTAAAACATCCAGATAGTTTCGTTGACGGTAAAATAACAAAGAAAAGATTATACGAAAGAATTAAATTTGAAACTGACCTTTCTACAATAAAACAACTTTTAAGCAATGAAAAATAGTATATACAAAGAATTAGCAGTAAAAGCAGGATTTTATTTAGAAAAATCCGGAGAAATATATTCTCCTATTATTGAGGATGAGGATATTTCTAGTTATTTGGAAAAATTTGCAGAATTAGTTAGAAACCACACCGCGGAAAATTGTGCAGAACTTGTCGGAGAGTTTGAGAACAATAGAACATTTCAATATGCAGGAGTTTTATTAGAGATTATTACGGAATAAATGAAACTGTATAACATAAGAAATATTTCTAACAGATTCCGGGTATGGGAATTTGACGGTCATTTAAATCGTCTTAATTTAAGTTGGTTATTTGCTACTGATTATACATGTCTTGAAGGGACTTTTGAACCTGTCTATAATAAAATGAATTTCATTAAAATATTAGCATGAATAAACAAATAGAAGAATATAAGAAAGCACAATATCTAATAGAATTAGAGAGGAAACAGTTGAATAATGAACCTTTATCTTATTGTAATTGCTGTGGAGCACCTTATTTCTATCAAAAAGATATTGATCATGATCCAGAATGTATTTATTATAATTAAAAACTTATATCAATCAAACATTTAAAATTATGAATAATAAAGTAAATTTGGGAATAATACAATTAATTGTAGCAACAATGCTATTTAGTACCCTATTTATAATTCACGATATATGGTTACTTTGTATAAATGTAATACTTGGAATAATTAACTTTTTATATGGTATATATAATTTAATAAAAAATCAAGACTAAACGTAAATGTTTTCAGTAGAACAAAAAAAGAACAATATCAAGCGAAATTCAGAGAATACTTAGGGCAACAAATCACCCAGAATTACCTATAGGCGAAATTCAATTTAAACTTCACGTTGACAGTGTAGAAGATTGGTCATTCGCGGATATTATTAATAATGGATCGTGTCCGAATCCGGGAGTAAATCTTTATAATGAAATGGTTGCAATAAAAATGAAATCTAAGAGGAGAAAAAATGAGCAGTAGTAAAAATAATAGTTCGAGTATAGGATTCTTTGGACTCCTAGCAATTGTATTTATAACTCTAAAACTGATCGGTTATATAACTTGGTCATGGTGGTGGGTTCTTGGTCCACTATGGATGCCACTGGCAGTAGTTATATCATGTGGCATTATTTATCTAATTGTTTATGTTTTATTCCACTTATTCACAGACAAATGATTAATATAGAAGAAATAAAAGAAACGGGAATTAGACAGTCTCTACAAGAAAAGAGAGATCAACTTTTTTGGAAAATTAAGAAAGGTACTGATCGAGGTACCGGTAAGTTCTCTTTAACATCTCTTAACAATATTCTCGATGAAATGGATGTTACTATTGTAGACATTAGACATCTTATCGAAGAGGAAACAAAATTTTATCAATCATTAAATTAAAAAGGTAAATATGGCAAAGATAGATGTATTGAGCACTACAGAATATAAAAATGGAAGCATTTCAGTAGAATTGGAACTAGATGATGATGCTAAGAAACTTCTTTTAGAAGCAGGATTTAATTCTATTTTATTAGATTCTCTAAAGAATTTTCAGACAGATGTAGAGACAAAGATAGAAGACAAAGTTTCTACTGCTTTTTATATAGGAAATTTACTTATATACGGAGAAAATTTGTCTAGTGTATATACTCCAGAAGAAGCAATAGCAGAATGTGATAAATTAGGGAAAGGTTGGAGATTGCCAACCTTGGATGAAATGATTATTTTATTCAAAAATAAAAAGGAAATTGGAAATTTAAAAGAACTAAGTTTTTGGACGAGTGACATTTTTTCGGGTACAATGTTTTTTACGGGAGATGGAACTGTTTGGGTTAACACAACTCCACAATCAACGTATTATTTTGTGCGTCCAGTAAAAAGCATTTAATAGTTATTTTTCGTTAAATTAAAAATGAAAATATGGGAGAATTAAAAACAACAGGAAACAGCAAAATAGATAATGCATTGGAAATCGCATTAAATTATGCAGGATTTGATGGAGAACACCGTAAAAGTTGGTGTATAGATCAAATGGTTATTGCATTATATGGTGGGGAAGATAGTGATGCATATAAGGAGTTTGTTTACGTTTATGAAAACCCCGAAGAAGACAATACAGAAGAAACATTAAATTCAGAAGAAGATGAAGATGAGTTTGGTTATGATGCTGGGTATTCGATATACGAATGGGACAAAGGAATTGCTCCTTGATAAAACAGCATCACTTTCTGTTTGTTATAATTGCATACAATTTCTGAAACCCATAGTTCCAGGCACAAATTCTAGATGTAATGAATTTGGACATGAAATAACGGTTAATAATGAAGCAAGTGCCGAAAACTGCAAGTTGTATTGGAACAAATATATTAATGTAGAAAACATATTAAATTGGATAAAAAAATGACGCAAGTAATTGATTATGGTCAATATGAACAAAGTGACCATAGAAGAACATCTATCAATTTTCATAACAATAAATCTATTACTGGAGTGTTTAGAAAAATTGCAGATGCACCTAAGCCATGTTTAGATCCCGCTCATAATCCGCCTGCTCATATTGCTTTGGAACCTGGAGCAATTTATAAATATATTTGTCCTAGTTGTGGCAGTAAAAGTGTTATTAGCTCTCCTATAATTCTTTGATTTTATTTTTTAAAAATCAAATAAAGCAAAGAAAAATTTTAGCATTTAAATACAGTAGGAGAATATAGATTGAATAATTGGGAAATAGAAGCAGATAAGATATCATCAAATTCATGTGAAACGATAAATCTTAATGTTACATATAAAGCTACTTTTAATTCGATAGAGATACTTTCTTCTATACCTAGTTTATACGTTAAAAGTTTCTTTGTAACAAATTATATAGACACTCCTACTATAAGAACAAATTATATAGAAATTGGAGGAAAATCATTTGACCCAGAAATGTACGTTAAACGTGATGAGTATCATGATTTGTTAGAACGTGTAAAAAATTTAGAAAATGAATTAAAACTACTAAAAACATGAAATTTACAGTTCTTAATGTAACGTCTGCAACTGAACCTTATTTTCTTAATCATATAAGAAATATATCATTAGAATATCAAGTTGATGAAAAAACGCAGTTCGAAACAATTAAGAAGAAGAAAATAACAACTCAAGATGAATATGATCTGGAAGTTGGCCGGGCATTTAGAATTGCAATGACAGAATTTTTGAAAACAAAAAAATAAAAACAATGAAAAAATTAAGAAGAAGAAAATAACAACTCAAGATGAATATGATCTGGAAGTTGGCCGGGCATTTAGAATTGCAATGACAGAATTTTTGAAAACAAAAAAATAAAAACAATGAAAAAATTACTAATTATTCTTGGGATACTTTTAACATCTGCAACTGCTTATTCTAAACCTATTATAATTGATGGCTCAACAACAGTAGGTCCAATAGCAAAATCTTTTGCATCAGAATTCCAAAAGAATGGAATTGAGGTTTCAGTGTCAGAATCTGGCTCTGGAAACGGTGTAAAGTCACTACTCAATGGAACTTGTGACGTTGCAACTTCTTCAAGACATTTAAAACAAGAAGAAATTACCGCAGCAAGTACGAAGGGAGTGCATCCTGTTCTAACAATAGTAGCTCTTGATGGATTGTCAGTTATAGTTCATCCAAGTAATCCAATAAAGAATCTTACTATTCAACAAGTAAGTGATATCTATACCGGAAAAATAACAAATTGGAATCAAGTAGGTGGTCCATTTGCTATTATTAATGTTATTCAACGAGAATCTAATTCTGGTACACAGGAAGCGTTCCACGAGTTGGTTATCGGAAAGGATAATCATACTAAACAAGGTGCAGAAACTCAATCATCATCTGGTGCTGTTAAGAATAGAGTAGCATCAACACCTTCTGCGATTGGTTATGATGGTCTTGGATTTGTTGATAAATCTGTTAAAGCATTAACAATAAATGGAATCAAGGCATCCTCTATAACAGTTAAAAGTAATCAATATAAGATATCTAGGCCTTTATATTTTATAACAAATGGTGCACCAGTAGGAAATGTTAAATTGTTTGTTGATTATGCAAAAAGTGTTTCAGGAAAAAAAATAATTACCGAACTAGGATTCATAGTAAAATAAATTTATTTCTTTCTTAACCAAACATTATAACATGAGTACTAATTCAACTATTTCTATTGAAAATCAAGATGGTTCAATAAAATCTATTTATTGTCATTGGGATGGTTATACAGAACATAATGGTAAAATTCTCCAAAAGAATTATACTACTAGTGAAAAAATTGAGGAATTGCTTAATCTTGGGTCATTGAGTTTTCTTGGAGAAAGTACAGAGAAACCTGTGGGTCATACCTTTGATAATCCCGTAAAAGGATATTGCATTGCATATGGTCGTGATAGAGGCACTGATGGTTATGATGCTGTTACTTACAAAACAATAAAAGAAATGATTGAGAAAGCTGGGCAGTCCTATAATTATCTTTTTAAGAATGATTGTTGGTTTGTTCAGAGTGGATATGGTAGTTTTACTATGATAGAAGAAATTTTACAACTAGAAGAGGAAAATAAAAAAATGATTGAAAGAGATACGCTGATACTAGGTGTTCGTTGGTTTGCAGGCAAAATTGGAATTGCAAAATTAGACGTTCCATACGAAGGAATAAAGTATTTTATAGCAATTGTTCCAGGTTACAACGAGGAATCAGATAAACAACATATTGCAGATTGGGGTAACACCTTCCCAAGTGATGTTGGAGATTTATTATTTAAGAATCACTAAAAAGTTTCATAGTTAGTAAAAATTGTTTATATTATACTAGTTGAATAATTAAACTAATATCATAAATTTTAATTTTTGCTATGTTAACACTTAATAGTAAAAGATTCAGGTATCACCCAGAGTCAAAAACTCTCTCTGCAGAAATTTCTGAATTAAATGTTGGTGCATTTCCAACTGTGTTTCAGATAAAGAGTGAAAAAACTCTAAAAATAGCAAAATTTGGTTATATAAAGGGTACATATGATAAATGGGGTGACCTATTATATTATACATATACGTCGAAAGATACTATTGCTTATGGAGTTAAAGTGAAAATTTTTAATGACTGATGTTAATAGTTGCAGAAACTACTAATTTTATGTTGATAATAACTTTTTAAAGGAGTGTAATATGGAAGAACAAATTTTAGAATTAACAAATGAGATAAGGTACAACATCGCAACACTCTATGGAGCTATTTCTCTTTCAATTGGTTTTTCTGAGAATGAATTGAAAGATGGTATATTGCATATTGAACAACTTTTAGAATCTTTAGTAGAATTACTCGATACCGAAGAAAATAAAGAATATATGCGTGAAGGTCAAGAATCTTTAGTAGAGGTTCTTATTAATTTTGATAGATTAAAAGAAACTTTATTATAAATAATTATGACTATAATTGATATTTGAGATCTTCTAGCAGAACCAATTTCCTGTCTAATCTTCAGATTTCTTATTTCCAAAGTAATTATTTTACTACTAGAATAAAAAGTAACAAAAAAGGAGTTGATGAAAACTTTCGTAGAATATTTTAACGAAAAAATAATAAAAAATTCATTTGGTTTAGAATCCGAAAAGCAAACTTTTGCTATAAAAGAATTGAATAAAAGGTCTGAGAAGATAGATGAAATGTTCTCAGATCATGATGCATTTTGTATTATGGAAGATTCTATGCTTTTAGAAAAGTTAATGACGTTTGGTGGAAAAGCATATCCAAAATTTGGTAATGTTGTTATAATGTGTGGAGGTACTGGAAGTGGAAAAGGATTTACTATAAAAAATCTTTTAGGTATAGAAGGAAAAATATTTGATGTTGATAAACTCAAATCTCTATCTATAAATTCTACCAATCTTGCTGCAAAGATATTAAAAGAGACTGGATATGATATTAAGACGTTTGATTTAAGGAAATCAGAAGAGGTTTCAAAGTTACATTTAATCATAAAAAACATTTATCATTTCCAAGATAAGAACGAACGACAGTTTTTTAATAGTTTAGTTACTATTATGTTTTCTAAAGAAGAGATGAAACCAAATATTATTTTTGATGTTACTTTAAATTCTGTTAAAAAACTTCATGAAATATCAGTAAAAGTAGTTGATATGGGTTATAAAAAGGAAAATATTCATATCGTATGGGTTTTAACTGACATAGAAGTAGCAATTGAGCAAAATGCTAAAAGAAAAAGAGTTGTAGATAATGATATACTTCTACAGAATCATCAAGGAGTTTCTATTACAATGAAGAAACTATTGAGTAATTCTGAGTCCTTAAGAAAATGGATTGATGGAGATTTTTATATAAGTGCTAGTGTTACTGGAGATGATATAGAGAGTAAAAGCTCCAATAATGGAGGACATTTTATATCGAAAGCTTCGTATTTTAAGATAAAGAAGCAAGGCGAAGAACCAAAATCTATAAAGCAACTATCTAAAATAATCATTGGAAAAACAAATCTTTTAAATAAGATAAAATCTTACACTCCTAAAATTGATACTTGGGAGTAATATTATATAAAAATTATGAATGTTCTATTATTAAATGTAGATTACACTCCCCTAGACACTATAAGTGTTGAAAGGGCTCTTATTCTATACTTCACAGAAAAGGTAGAAATTGTTCATGCTAAAGTTGATCAATTTATTCATACTATTACAAAGACGTTTCCTTTTCCTGAGGTTGTTCGTTTAAAACATTACATTTATCTTCGTAAAAAACAGATGAGTCCTACCAAAAGGAATATTTTTGAAAGAGATATGCATATGTGTCAGTATTGTGGATCTACAAAGCATCTTACACTAGATCATATTATCCCCGTTTCTAAGGGAGGTCAAAACACTTGGAAAAATCTTACTACTGCATGTTTTAAATGTAATAATAAAAAGGGTGATAGAACAGCAGAAGAAGCAAAAATGGTACTAAAAAGAGAACCCGCATTGCCTACTCATATTCATATAATTAAAAAGTATTCAGATGATAATAAACTGAAGACTTGGGAACCTTATATTTTTATGTAGGTGCAATTTTTTATATCGCAGTTCTATTCTTGTTAGTTTACAATGATTAATAGAACTGCGATAGTTTATAACAATAATTTATAAATGAAATATAACACACAAACAATAGATATTTTTTCGGTGGAAACAATCGTTTATACTGGAGAAAAGATCTTGAACTTGAAAACGTAAACTGGGAATATAGAATTCGTTTTCATGAATATATGCAGCCATCTTTGCTTAAATTTAATCCCTTAAAAGTTACTGCAATTGACATATAGTATAGAAAAAATCTCAATAAAAATAAGAATTAAAGAATACCAATTTCAACTAATAGAAATAGGTTATAGTCCTAGAATTTTGGAGATAAATGATATTACACTGAGAAGACTAAAATTTATGATAAATTGTAAAGTAAAAGAAGATGAAATATAATACCAGTGATGTTTGTGGGTATATAAGTTACAGACATTATAATATATTACAGGTAGTTAGTTTAGATACATCGAAATCCCTTTCTAAATATATAAAAGATATAGGAGGACTTATAATACTACAAAAGCTCTTTTTAGATCCAATGTAGTTTTATCTTATATTTTTCGAATCTCAAAAAAATAATTTAACACAATATTATTATGTATATTTTAACATTAGCATTTGGTATAATTATAGGATATGTTTTAACTTCGTATGGAATTCTACCAGATCTTAAGAAATTTTTAAAATCTCTAGCACCCCAAAAAATCATTAAGGAAGTTGAAAAGGTTGAAATAATTATTAAAAAATAGTTTCATAGTTAGTGTAAAATGTTATATTGGTTAAATGATTAAACAAAAAATTTGTTATGGGAATAAATGATATCCTCATCGAATTAGCATCAGAACCCTCTTCTAACGCTAAAATAAATATTTTAGAAAAACATAAGGACAATGAAATTCTTCAGTCTGTGTTGAAATACACTTATTCCCCTTTTATTAATTATTGGGTAAAAGACTACGCAGAATCAAAACCGGAAAAACCGGCACCTGGAAATTATACTTTATCCGATGCATTGATAGATCTCGATAAAATCATCGGAAGAATTGTGACAGGAAATTCTGCAAGAGCCTTTTTAGAACAAATAGATTCTTCATTGTATAACGGTGATAGAAAAGTTTTAAGAAAAATAATTAGTAGAGATCTTTCTTGTGGATTTGGTATAGAAAGTATTAATAAAGTTTGGCCGGGTTTGGTGCCAACAGTTCCTTATATTGTAAAGCAATCAGATTAAAAGAAGGATTTGACTTTAACACGTATAGCGGAAGTATTATTACAACAATCTTCAATTAATAACAACAAAAGGTAGATACATTTATTCATTATTTTTACCAAGATTGCCTGAAATCTGTGAAGATAAAGACGTAGCAGATATGCTTGGATACATAAGACTATTTTCATGACACTCAATCTAAAGGAGACGTAATTATGACAAGCACCCCAGATAAATGGATAATTCTTAAGTTTTCTGAACCTGGAAATGTGACATATAAACTATTAGCTGGTTGGAATGAAACGTATTTAGGTTCTGCTAGTTGGCGATTAAATTCCGGTATTACCAGCGTAGTAGAAGCAGGTGATTATATCCACGTATTTGGTTTTTCTGGTAATAGTTATTATTGTCATAAAAAGTCATATGGTTGGACGTCGTTGACATCAGAAATTTATAAAACGTTCCAAGATGCTATTGCTACAGATGCAAAAGTTTCTATGGATATCATTCCAGAAGAAACTGATTTTTTAAAAATACAATATACCTTATAATGCTACAAGCACATAATAATACTGTAAAAGAATTATCAAATAGAATTCTTTTACTTATTCCAGATCATTTGGAAATTTTAGAAATGAGTGATCCGCAGCTTTTGTTAAAAATTGAAGGATTTTCTAAGAAGGGAATTAATCATACTTATTTTATAACTGCATATGCTCTTTCTAAAGCAAAAGAGCTTTATAAATCTCAAAAAAATGAAACTGAATAATATTACTCAAATAGTTGAATTTCCCCCTTTAATTTATATTTTTTATTATAGTAATTAAATGTTATATTAATTATAATGAATTCACTTTTATTTAATGAATAAAGGAGAAAAAATGGAATGTAAAATTTGTTATGGTTGCGGTAAAAGATGTAGAGTAACAGTAAAAGCATCTCCTATTATTACAGGTACCCAGATATCAATTTGTTTACTTACAGAAAAAGAAATTCTAAAGACGATGATAGAATACATGAATTATTCAATTTATTTTTAATGAACAATCTTTTTGATTTTATAGTTTTCTTTCTTATTGGGCCAATACTTCTTACATTAAGTATAACTTTTTGTTTTCAATTGTTTTATCTTTTGACATTCGAACGAATTCAAAAGAAAAAAGATAGAAACTTTACGGAAAGGGTTAGTGGGTATCATAAAAAAGAGTAAGATAAAGCCGACCAATTTAATGAACAGTTATACTTATTTCCGTCGCAGTACACAAGTCAAGATTGGTAATATTGCAAATGCTTAATTGAAGTAAAAATATGAAATTTAGAGTAGCCAGTGATTTACATTTAGAATTTAGATCATCATATCTTGATGATGTTCTGTTTTTACCAGATCTTCAAGATGATAAAGAAACTTGTTTAATTCTTGCTGGAGATATAGGACTTCTATATGACCCAAGAACATATGCAAAATTTATGAAACATAGTTCTGAACAATTTAAAAATATTTTTTGGATTGGAGGTAATCACGAATGGTATCATAGCAATATAGATAAAATTAATATCAAAATGGCTATAGATGATCTTGCTTTATCAAATATTTATACAGAACGTTTAGTTTTGGAAGAAGAACGCATTTTTATAATTGGATATACTTTATGGACTAATTTTGATAATGAAGATCAAGATTCTATGCTTATTGCGCAAAGATATATGAGTGATTTTCATATTATCGAAACAAGCAACGATATTGACTCCAAAACTAGTATATTAAAGCCACGAGAAACCTTGGTATTTCATAGAGAGCAGCTAGAAAGTATATTTTATGGAGTAGATCATTATTCTAAATTGGGATATAAGTGCATTGTGGTTTCGCATCATCAACCATCTTTAAATGGTATACAAAAAGAATTTCAAGGGGATCGAATGAATGGAGCATTTGCTTCTGATTTAGATGAAAAAATAAAAAAACATAACATAGAATATTGGATAGCAGGCCATACTCATTCTATGCAAAAATATATGATAGGTAACACGAAGGTTATTACAAATCCACTTGGATATCCTTCAGAAGATACCGGATTTGATCCAACTTTAACGTTTGAATTATGATATACTTTTTCTTGGGTACGCTTGTTGGGCTTGCAACTATTTATATGACTATAACATCATATAAAGAAGGGTTGGATAACTATTTTAAACATATTAAAGAATTCCCAAATCGACCTTAATAATTATAAAATGAGAAGAAATATAAAATTTAGAGTTTGGGATAAAGAACTACAAGGTATGCTTTTTTGGGATAAATGCATATAATTGAAAAGGGATATGCCTATGATGAACCCTCAAGCATTTTTTTTTACATAGTAACATATAGAATAGAAACTAATTCAGAGTATAAGGAAAGAATAGAAGAGTTGCAAAGAATAGATGAAAAGAAGAGCGAAAGAGAGAAACAAAGAGAGAAAGAAAAAAAGACACGAGAATACAATCAATACTTGATACTTAAAGAAAAATACGAATGATTATTACCACAGGAGTAAGGAATGTAACATTGATGTTACCAATATTTGTATTGGTGTTAGAATGTGCATATCCAGTTTTAACAAAAACATTTTCTTATACAATGGACAGGATAATTCTGTTTACAGCAATTATTGGAATTATTATTTTACTTTTTATTAAATGAGAATTTTTTATGATACAGAATTTTTAGAAGATGGTAAAACCATTGAATTAATTTCTATTGGTCTTATTAGAGAAGATGGTAAGGAACTCTATCTTATAAACAAAGAAATGGAAATAGATAGAATCTTTAGAGACGATTGGGTTCGCGAAAACGTTCTTCACGATATTTTTCATGACATGTTAATTGGTTATACAGAAGCAGGCGGCGACATAACAAATTTTTATTTTAGGAAACTTGATTTTTGGTATCTTCTTCAGGAATATGGAAATACTAAAAATGAAATCTGTGAAGAAATATTAAAATTTGTAGGAAAGAACCCTATTTTTTATGCAGATACGTGTGCTTATGATCACGTTGTCTTATGTCAGTTATTCGGGAAGATGATAGATATTCCAAAGGGGTGGAGATATTATACCCGAGACATTAGACAAACTATAGATGAACTTAAATTTGATACATCTAAAGTTCATAATTTAAATGAGCACAATGCATTATCTGATGCTAAGAATTGTTTTGAGATATGGAAAGAGTTGGAAAAAATTAAAAATATAAAAATATAAAAATATGGCAAACAAAGATTGGGAATTAATTTCCTACAATCAGTCTGTAGAATTCAACAAAAACGTTAATGGAATAGAGGAAGAGAGGTTTTTAACACGAGAAGAAGGAGATAGCATTGATAGATTCCTTTCGGTACTCGCTTCTTATTATATGGTACTTGCAGCAGGTAAAACGGTAGAAGAAATATCTGTATTTGCTAAAGTACCAAAGAAAACAGCAGAAGCAATTTTAGGCTTTGTTGATATTCTAAATGAAATTGTTGTAGATGTACAATAATCAATTTGTAGTTCAATCGAATTTGATTGATATTGAAAAACAAAAATGTCTAGCACAAGCTGTTATTGATAGCGGTTTTAAATTGTTTGAAATTCAGGTGATTCCATTTACAACAGATGTTGTTTTTCCTTTTAAAGAACCAGATCATCAATTTCCAATAATTCCTATCGGTTCAACTAAGTTGATAAAGATATCAAGGGATAATAATTGGTCTGGTCTTTTCTATAATGAAAATTTCAAAATGAGTGTTTTCAATGCTAATAGAAAAGATATGTTAAATCAGGATGCTGTATTTGTTTCTGTTAAAACAATGAAAGAAACTACAAATATTAATGACTATAAGAAAGAAGAAAATGTGTTTGTTAAACCAGACGAAGACCTGAAGGAATTTTCTGGTGTAGTTACGACATGTGAAGAACTCTTTGATTGGCAAAATAGTAAAGATAATAACAATCCAGATCTTAATGAGAATACTATTATTGCGGTAGCAGAACCTAAAAATATTCATTATGAATGGAGATGTTTTGTTGTTGACGGTGAGGTCATAACTGCTACAAAGTATAAGGATCATATCAACAAGGGACATGGTACTGTCATCGGCGATGTTGAATTTGATTTGTCGCGGTTTCAAACCTTAGCAGACGTCTGGTTACCTCATAAATGTTGTGTAATGGATATTGCTCAAGTAAAGGAAGGACTTAAAGTGATAGAATTCAACTGCTTAAACGGTGCTGGATTTTATAATAAAAACGATATTTTGCCTGTAATTAAATCAATAAATCAATACTTTTGATTACTTCTTTTTTGCATTCATAGAATTTTTTAATATTTAATGGAGATATAATGATAATAATGAAGTTGAATTTAGATTCTGATTTTAATCCATCTGTAAATCTTGATATTGGGAATGCTCAAGATACGATTACTGCCGATTTATTTCAATTTTCTGGTGGAGAGTGGCACATAAAGGTTAATAAATTTCGTCACTATAAAGACTATAAGGTCGTTATAACAAACAGATTCAAGGATGGTAATGATTTATTGAAAGTTTTTATTGCTAAAGATGCACTTGAAAGAATGGGTGTTAAGCATTTTGAGCTTATTATGCCATATATTCCATATGCAAGGCAGGATAGGCAATGCGCAGAAAGAGAATCTTTTAGTCTCAAAGTTTTTGCTAATCTTTTGAATACTGCTAAATTTGATAAGGTTACAGTATACGATGCTCATTCTGATGTTGCGCCAGCAATTATAGAAAATTGTGTTAATATTTCCAATACTCGTTTTGTGAGACAAATAATACCTGAATTAAAACTCGATAAATTTTTATATCTAGTTTCGCCTGACTCTGGTGCTAATAAGAAAATGAATATTTTATATTCGAAGATGATAACACATTTTGGTATTAATTATCCTATAGGATTAATAAAATGTGATAAAAGAAGAAACACACAAGATGGTACTATTGATGGATTTGAAGTATTCTGTGATGATATCAAGGGAGCAAATTGTTTGATTGTAGATGACATCATAGATGGCGGAGCAACATTTATTGGAATTGCTAAAGAACTAAAGAAAAAGAATGCTGGTAATATTTATTTGTTCTGTACTCATGGAATTTTTTCAAAGGGATTTGATCAATTAAGAATTAGTGGAATACAACATATTTTTTCAACTAATTCTTTTAGTGATAGTAAAGATGAAATTTTAACTAGATTTTCTATTTAACTCATGGTATATTTTCAAACAAATTTGAGGATTTAGCGAAGTATTTTGAGTTAATTTTTACTACAAACTCAATGAAAGATATTAGCAATAATCTTGTTGTTCAATACAAAATCTAAAAGACATGAACTTAAAAGAAGCAATTGAAAGTTATAATGATTCAATCGAATATATTAGAACGTATATCGATGATAATCCTCTTCAAATAGAGGAAGCTAAAAACATTATATAGATAGACATAATTTTCTTCATCCAGATTCGGTATTGAGTGGTACGTTTCCATGGTTCCATAAAATAGATGGTGATTTGATTGTATTCCATCAGGTTAATGGAGAACATGATGAGTATCTTCATATTGATTTTGTTTATCTATTTGACGAAGAATATAAACGGAAATCACATGACGAGCTTATTGAAATAATAAAATGTATAAAATAATGCTAACAGCAACAGAAGCAGCGGAACTAACTATCGAAGTCAAAGGGTTTACGTAAAAAGGGAAATGGAGGAGATATTAGAGGAAATAAAAGTGCTTGCAAAATATGGTAATCATGTTTATAGATCTAGTATAATATCTAGTTATGCAATTATAGAATTGAAGAAATTAGGATTTAAAGTTTCAGCTCGTGGAGAGTCTTATAATGAAATGCTTTCTGTTTCTTGGGATCATTTGATATCTACCGACTTAAATATCATAGACACAATTAAATTTAAATAATAATAATAAAATGCCATTTTTTAAAAAGAAGCTAGTAATAATAGAAGCAGTTCAATTTAAAACTTTAGATAGTATTCATGAACTACAGCATTTTATGGGAGATGCATTAATCAATTGGGGGATAGACGATAATTCTGTTGGATGGGTTGAAATTGGTACTCTTGAGGATGGTGAAGGAGATCACCAGGTTAAACATATTGCTACGGAAGGCGATTTTATTATAAAAGGTGTGGAAGGTGAATTTTATGCCTGTAAATCAGATATTTTTGAAAAAACTTATATAAATTTATATTGATAGAGAAGATTAGTAAATTCCTACACGAAGAGTGTTGGATGGTATATGCCAATAGATTGATAAAAAACATCAGAACCAATCGAGGAAACAAAAAAGAGGTGGCAAAAGGATTGCATCATGCCCTATGAGGATTTATCAGAAGTTGAAAAGGAAAAGGATCGTCAGTTCGCAAGAAAATTACTCGAATTATTGGATAAACATAAGGAAGACACGAGAACTTTAAATTAATTAACAACACAAAATGATCATGAAATATTATTTCTTTTGGGCCGGTGAATTTAGCAATTGGAGCTATTCTCCTTTTAAATGTGATTCCATCACATTTAATTGTGGTGAACAGTATATGATGTGGGCTAAAGCGATGGTCTGTGGTGACGTTCTTACAGCGGGAAAAATTATGGAAGAGCAGCAGCCTATTAATCAGAAAAAGCTTGGAAGACAGATTCAAAATTATGATGAAGCTGCATGGAGTGCTAACCGATATCATCTCGTGAAGAAGGGCTTAGAGAAAAGTTCTTACAGAATTCAAAACACATGGATGCATTAAAAAATCATAATGATAAGATAATCGTAGAGGCTTCTCCGAATGATAGGATTTGGGGAATCGGTTATAGTGAAAAATACGCCATAGAAAATATTGATAATTGGGGAGAGAATTTGCTTGGAAAGATAATTACAGAGCTTGCCTCTGAGTTGACTAAAGCTACTCCATTACCTTTAGATTGGAAAGATCGTCCTGAACTTTGTAAATAATATCATTTAAATTGAATAAATTATGAAAATAAGACCATTACACCTGATAGACGGGTACAAAGTTGGTCACCGTGATCAATACCCAGATGGAACAAACTATGTTTACTCAAATTTGACTTTCAGAAAAAGCCGTGTGAAAGATGTTAACTATGTTGTGGCATTTGGATTCCAATACCTCAAGAAAGAGTATTTAATAGATCTTTGGAACAAAGAATTCTTCTTTCAACCAAAAGCAAAGGTTGTATCAGAATACAAGCGTATACTTGCAAATTATCTTGGAAATCCTAATATTCGAGTAGATCATGTAGAAGCATTACATGACCTAGGTTATTTGCCAATAAAGATTAAAGCTATCAAGGAAGGAACTCTAGTACCAATTGGTGTTCCATTGTTTACTATTGTTAACACTCATCCAGATTTTTTCTGGTTAACTAACTACCTTGAGACTCTCCTGAGTAATATTCTCTGGAAGCCGATTACTTCCGCCACGACTGCATTCGAATACAGGAAGAGATTTGAGCAGTATGTGTCTCTTACCGGCTATGCAAAAGAGTTTGTTATTTGGCAGGGACATGATTTTAGCTTTCGGGGTATGTCAGGCATTGAAGATGCTGTAATGAGTGGTGCAGGACATTTATTGTCGTTCTCAGGAACAGATACCATCCCGGCCATCGACTTCATAGAAGATTATTATGGCGCTAATTCTGATGAAGAGCTTATAGGTGGTTCAGTCAACGCAACAGAGCATTCTGTGATGTGTTTGGGTATGAAAGATGGTGAGATAGGAACAATTAAGCGTTTGATTGATATTGTTTATCCTTCTGGAATTGTTTCTATTGTTTCTGATACATGGGATTTATGGAAAGTTTTGACTGAATATTTGCCTACTCTTAAAAACGACATTCTTGCACGCGACGGTCGTGTTGTTGTTCGTCCAGACTCTGGTGATCCTACAGAGATAATATGTGGTGTAAACATAAAGCATTTTGATAATATGAGCGGCGCAGAATTCTTTTTTTCCAATAACATGAATGGATGTCGTTTATTCTCTATTAATGGAGTTAATGGAGTTTATGAGGTTCAGTCTCATACAGGAACCGATTTTGTTGTTAAGGAAGTTGAATTGTCACCAGCAGAGAAGGGTGCATATCAGCTTCTCTGGGAAACTTTTAGTGGAACAATCAATGATAAAGGTTACAAAGAGTTGAATGGTAAGGTTGGTTTGATCTACGGAGATTCCATCACTTTGGATAGACAGAAGATGATTCTTGAAAAGTTAGAAGCAAAAGGATTCTCTGCGAGTAACTTAGTTCTTGGAATTGGTAGCTTCACGTACGAATATGTTACCAGAGACACTTTTGGAGGCGCTATGAAGGCTACATGGGGTGTTGTCAATGGAGAAGAAAGGGAAATTTTCAAAGACCCCATCACAGATTCAGGTTTCAAGAAGTCGGCTAAAGGTCTTCTGAAGGTTTACAAAGATGAATTTGGTACATTGAAATTTAAGGATCAGTGTACTAAAGAAGAAGAAAATGAAGGAGAGTTACAAGTTATTTTTGAGGATAGTGTTTTATATAATGACACAACTTTTAAAGAAGTCAGAGAAACACTTTTAGGAAACTTAAAATAATTTGAGGTAGCAGCAAAGAACAAAAACTAAAACGTAGTAACTATAATCAATCATTACTACGTTTTAGTTTGTGTGAGTGTAGCATAATGGTTATGCCTCTCTTGCCCAGGGAGCTTCAACGGTTGAAGGTAGCTAACAGCTATTAAATGGTTCGACTCCAGAATTGAGGTTCGATTCCTCTCACTCATACAATTAAACGGCAAGTCAATAAACTTGCAACATAATAAGTACAAATTTAGTTTATTATAAAAATGTCTTTTTGATTATATAAATCGTACGGGTAATAAGGACATGGAGTTTGGTTCTATAGTAAGAGATGGAAAGAAAAAAGATTGTTTTTTACGAGAAACAATTAAAATAAAAAATATTTCTTTGTTACTATTTATTGTGTTATATTATACTATAAGAAAAATGTATGAACCAAACAAAATGCGATATACTATGAAATATATAATTGTTTTTTATAGGGTAGAATCAGATGGACCAAGTTATTATAAAGACAAATATCAACCCTGGCTTTTAACAAGAGAAGATGCTACTGTTTTTGATGATAATGGAAAAACATTTGATGAAGTAAATCGCAGATTATTTAATAATTCAGAAAGAGGTTGGTTGTCAATGCGAAATTATATAACCGATGAAAACATAAAAAATGTAGTATTATGACACAATTAACAAATGGAGAAATGACAAATCAAGAAGCTTTAGAGAAACTTGGTTATAGTTTTAATGAAACATGTTGTAGTAATTGTGGTTTTTATGACTATAGCGATGGTGGAGATCGTTATGAACCTTCACATAACTGTTATTATTTGAGGATATCTGGGATTTATTCCGTGTTAAAGGTAAATCCTGACGGTTGTTGTAAGTTCTTCCAGAAAAAGGATAAAAATAATAATCTTATAGAAAAATTTTGGAATAGTTTAAAATAAAAAATATTTCTTTGTTACTATTTATTGTGTTATATTATACGAACTAAAACTATAAATTATAAAAAAATGAAATTAGGTAATTGTGATGGTCTTTCAGAGACTGATATTCGTGCTCTAAGTCACGAAGAATTGATTGAAGTCGTTCTTCATATGTTAGATGTTGATGTGGTTAAAGCAGAAGATTACATTGGTTCAGTTGTTTTAGTCGATTCTGTAGTTGATGCATTAAGAAATAGAATATAATACGTAAAAATCTTTTAATCTTATAATATTATGAAAAGGTGGATCAATTTTATCATATCTAATTCCATTATTTTTTATGGAGCTTACTTAGGAATCTATGAGAATAATATTATAGCATCTAGATTAATATTATTTTACGTATGGTTTGCGGTTATCATAGGTTCATTAGCTCTTTTATCTTATGAAGAGTCTATAAAAGTTACACCAAAAAATATTAGAAGCAATGTTTTTAGATATGTTGATAATTTTTCAAATGTAATTTTTATAACTTTGTTAGTTGGTGGAGGTTGGATTTGGACAGCTTCATTTTACACATTAGTAACACTGACATTGCAAATATTGTGGTTTAATGCAGAAGAATCGTATAAAAATCCTTTAATAACAAAATAATTATTATTATATTATGTCATACACTTCACCAGAGTACAATGAAGGTTATACCGATGCAAAACTTTCAAGACCACGAAAATATGCATATTCTATTTTACACGGAGAATATCGTAAAGGGTATAATGCGTGGCTTGGTATTGTAGAAGATAAAGATGAATATGTTAAATCATCGTGGGAAGAATCTTGCGATGGTGAAAAATCTTCTAATATCGAAAACGAAGAATCATCTAAAACCGTGGAAGAAGATTTTTCACCATCAGGCGGAAGCTTCGGCGGCGGTGGATCAACCGATGATTGGTCTTCCGATTCTTCTGATTCTAATGATTAAAATGAACAATACCATAAAGGATTTTTATAACGGCTATTGCTATCCAAATCCAAGTAAATATATTTGCAAGCCCGAAGCAAAATTTAAACATGGTAGCGGTACTATTGGCACTGGACATATAGGTAAGAATATTCTTGTAGTTGGATGTGGTTCTGTTTTAGCTGTTATGGCTGCAAACACAAACCCGCAATCATATGTTGTGGGTTTAGATATATCAGAAACGCAGATAGCTATATCAAAATCTACTAAAAGAAAATATAAAATTAAGAATGTTCAGCATCATGTCGCTGATATTTGTACCATTGGCAGCCATACAAAATTTGATATTATCGATGCAACCGGCGTTCTTCATCATATAGAAGATCTATATTTAGCTTTAGATAATATAGTATCTCTTATGAATTCCAATGGTACATTTGTTGGTATGGTATATTCAGATAAAAGACCAAGAGAAATAAGACATAGAGTAGATTTCTTTAGGAAAATGGAATTCACACCAAAAGATGTGCGTTTATGGATGTGCAATAGAGAACATTCCCAAGCAGTTTTATCGTGGTTTAATGGATATGAAAATTCTGATCAAGAAATTGCAGATACTTGGTTGAACCCATATTTTAAGGAATATAGTGAGATTAAATGGAAAGAAATTTTAAATTCAGTTGGGTTTGACAAAGTTCATATTGAGTATAATAACTTAGGAACTAATTTATTGTTTAAAGCGTCAAGATGATTGATTTCAATATTATATTAATTATACTTATAGCGCATTTTATAGGAGACTTTGTATTACAGTCTGATAAAATTGCCTCTAATAAATCAAAAAATAGTGAAATCCTTTATGTTCATTGTTGGTTATATTCAATTCCATTTTATGTTTCGGGAACTATAATACCTATAATTGATTCTAAATGGAATTCTAAAGAATGCATTTTATTTGGTCTATGGATTCTTTTTAATATACATTTTCATTTTGTGATTGATTACGTGACATCAAGAATAACGTCTAAGTTATGGGTAAATAATAAAAGACATTTGTTTTTTACTGCTATAGGTGCAGATCAACTCATACACTATATCGTACTTTTAGTAACGTATAAAGAAATGTTTAAATGAACGATAACAAAAATTATATCATCAAAAAAATAGAATTGCCATGGTCATTCATTTCATTCACTATTAAGAAGAGAAATGGGATTCTTGATAAATCTATATACAAATTAGGTTTAGAATATAGACACTATCGATCTGTAAAAGAAAAGGCTATTTCTAAACCAGAGATGTGGAATACAAATTTAGCAAATAATCATCAATTTACGTTTGACCTTTTTAAAATACAGGGTTGGATAATAATTAAAATAAAAGGAAAATTATGAGTGCTGGAAAAGAAGCAAGATGGGAACAAACATTTAGTTTAATGGAAAAAACTGGAAATCCATCTAAATTATTTGCAAGTTATCCTGGGATGACGTTTACAGAAAAGAGAAAAGTTTGGTTTAATATTCCAGCATTTTTGTTTGGTTTATTTTATTACATATATTTAGGAATGTGGAGGAAAGCACTTGTATATTTTGGATTCATTTTAGCTAGTTATTTCATAACATCATTTCTATTCGGAGCAGTTTTAGGGATATTATTTGGATCTGAAGCATATTCTTATGTAAATAGTTTTGATTCTTTATGGAATATCATTGAAACTGTATGGTGGGTTGTATTTGCTGTAAGAGTTAATTCAGATTATTACAAAAAAGTTAAATTGAGTGACGAGGGTTGGTTGTAATATGAGACTTGAATCTATTATACAAAAAGAAATGTTAAAATGGACAGGCGATTTAGGTATGGATTATGCAGTTAGAAACACTTTAACAAAAATTCTTAAAGAGTATCTATTAGGAAGTTATATTTGTAACAAGTGTAATAACTTAACATATCCCGAATCAATTTATTGTAGTCAATGTGGTACAAAATTGGATTTTTTTTTAAATGAAAAAATATAAAAACAAAATCATTCATGAAAATGTTTCTAATGGGTTTATGTCTGTTCTTAATAACTTAGTAGTTCTTAATAATAAATTTTGGTTAGATAATAGACTTCGTACATATTTATTATAATTTTCCTATACAGCAAATTAGAACAGTATATGACGGTTCATATTTATAAAAATATAAAAATATAAAAATTAATCATGGAAGAAATTAAACCAACAATTACAGATATTTCTGAATATATTAAAGAGAGTTCAGAAATACGATACGATATTAACGAAAATTTACATAGCAAAGCTAGAACATATAAGAAAATTTTTGCTGGATTATTTAATAGAAAATCAAATGTTTTTACCCGTATAAAAGATTTGGAATATTATAAAGGAGGTTATCCCAAAGAAGATTCTCCATCAAAGATAGATTCTTTAGTAGACACTATCAGCGAACTTTTTATTATGCTTGATTATTTGGGTAAAGATGAACTAATTACAAAGTTTGAAGAAAAAGGAATAACAATAAAAATTCAGGATTCTGTTAAAGAAATAGAATCTCAAATAACAGCTGATAGTAATATAGAACTCGATTCTTATTTAGTGGCAAATGAATTTGAGAAAGAAAAGTTAAAAAGAGAAGATCGACAGAGAATTATTAATGAATTGTTGGGAATGAATCTGAAAGTTCAAAAACAAATTTGTGAAAAAGCAGATATTATTAAGTTAGAACATGCACCAAGTGCAGAAAGTTTGGTTGGAATAAATTCTAGAGATTATAGAGATTGTGTAAATTTTGCTTACAAGAAACTTAAAAACTCTAAAATTGAAAAACCGCTTGATGATTATAAGGCTGGAGTAGATTCTAAATTATTTGCTAGTAGTCTTATAGATGATATCGTTGCATGAAATATAAAATTAATTTAATAAGATGCAATATTCACATTCTTGATTGTACTGTGGCTTCTTTTCCATGGCCTCCCTATATTTTCGATAAGTACATGAAGTTGAGAAGATTATTAGGCATTGCAAGATTTATATTTTAAAATAATGGAACGATACAAAATCGATCATATTAGATGGATAAATTCAGATTTTCTTTGGATTAATAAATTTGAATTTTGGGCCGAATTGTTGGAACAACAAACACAAACTTATTGTAGATGTAGAAACTTCTTCGTGACAGGTTATTTTTATAATTTAAAATGTAAAATTTGATTAATTTTTATTATATTATAAATAATAAAACATTATGATATAAACTATAGAATTAAAATGAAAAACGGTGAACTTTTAAATAGAATGTTAACACTAGCAGTTAATGCGCATAGTGGACAGTTTGATAAATCTGGCAATCCATATATTTTACATGTACTAAAAGTTCTTCATTATGTAAGAAGTTCTGACGAAGAATTAAATTGTATTGCAGTTGGTCATGATTTATTTGAAGACACTTCCGTAACTGCAAATGACCTGTATAATCTTGGAATGACAAAGAGAATAGTAGATGCTATTTTTTGCTTAACAAAGATGCCTGGACAAACATACAATGAGTATAAAGATGCAGTTTTTTCAAATAAAGATGCAATGATTGTAAAAAAATCAGATCTAAGGCATAATAGTGATATAAGAAGGCTTAAGGGCATTACAGAAAAAGATATACAGAGAATGGTAAAATATCATAATTTTTATGTCGAAATAGAAGAAAAATTGATTTAGTAAATATCATAAGAAGATAACTATAATATAAAAACAATAATAAAAATGAAACAAAAGATCTACAGACAGGGTGACGTTCTTGTACGTCGAATCGAAAAACTACCGAAAGGTGTTACACTTAAGAAAGTTGAAGATAAAATTATTGCTCATGGAGAATTTTCTGGGCATGCGCATTTTTTGACTTCTGCATCAAATGAAGCTGTTCTTTTAATAGATGAATCTTCGGATAAGATGTATCTTGATATCCCCGAACATGTACTGGATGCTCAGCTTCAGCATTTGTTAGAAGGTACTGGCGTATGGACTAAGGAACATACACCAATTGCTATTCCAGCTGGAACATATGAATGCCGTATCCATCAGCAATATGATCCATATCTAAAGGCCGTAACGCGCGTGAATGATTAATTAGATTGGGAACTGCTATTATATTTTAGTAGTTCCCTTCCTTTTTAGAATTATTTCATAAAAAGATTTCTAAATGAATAAATTATTTGTTATATTAATAACGAGTGATAAAATAACCTAAATCAAATTAAATAATGAGCATTGAACTTACGCAGCAGGAAAAGCAGTTAATGGACGATATTACCAAGGAGTATCTTGGTCTTATCTGTATGAAAATCAACAAACCCGAAGCAGAAAAGGGAGTTGATTTTCTTTATGGTCTTACAGGGTTTGCTCCCCCAAAAAAGGTTTTTGTAGAAAGTCCTCTTTCGGCACAATATATTTATAATATGATTATGATGTGCATCGAGAAATTTGATGACATTAAGAAGTTTAAAACACCTGTTACTACTGAAAAAGATGTTACATGGGATGCTACATTAAAAGTTTTCTTGGAATCGTTTGCTTCAGATCTTGTTGGGATAGAATCAGAGACTGAGAATTTCCTAAAGAAAAACTGTTACAAAGGACGTGAGAAGATTGTTTCTCAATCTTGGAATGGTAATATAAGTGATGCAGGGTACGTTGCATACTATCAGTTTTACATTGAAAATAAAACTATAGAATCAACTGAAAACTTTGAGAAGATGAAAGCTTACTTAAAGTCTGGTATTTATGATTGTATTCAGCTACAAGATATTTGTATTATTATTTCGCATCCAAATGATATCAAAACAGATTCAGAAGGAAGGCTACATAGTGAAGACGGATTTGCTATTAAGTTTAATGATGGTCATTCTTTATGTTATCATCATGGACTTCAGATTCCATCTAAGTTAATTTTCTTCCCCGAAATGATTACTAAGGAAGATATTAAAGATGTCGATAACGTCGAGGTAAAAAGAGCGTTTATGGAGATTTTGGGTGAAAAGAAATTTTTCGAATTGCTTGAAGTTGAAATTGTCGACGAAAGTACAGATAGAAGCGGTCGCCCTTTGAAATTATATAAAACAAAGGAAGTTGACGAACTAGCCGGAGAACATATTTTCTTCATACAGATCGTCGATCACAGTACGGAACGTGAATATGTTATTTGCGTAGAAGGTTCTAGTGGTGATGCGAGAACAGAATTAGCAAAGAGTTATGCATTTGATTCATGGGATGAATATGTATTAGAAGCAGAAAGTTAATAGATCAGGGGAATCAAGCGATTCCCCTTTTTTATTGTACAATGTAATAGATGGTTTATATCTTGAAATAACAAGCAGCTCAAAAAATTATGAACAAATATAGAATCTATTTCGGCTTTTATTTGGAAAATGAATCAAGCGCGAATGTATGATCTATATTACCATTCTAATATAGATAATCGTTATGAACTAAACTATTTTACTGCAATATTTCATAGAGGTCAATTGTAATGAAAAGATGGTACGAATTTTGGAAAAAGAAATATGATATAAAACCAATTCATCGCAAAATTGGATATCATAGTTTAAAACATTATTATTTTAATGGATATTTTGTAGAACATTCTGAAAAGAAATCCTTTGTATTTGATTCCATAACAGGAAGATTTAAAATTAGAGAAATACAAAAATCTGATTATGAAATATAATATTGAGTGTATTACTGTCGATATAGGATGTCACGTAAGTGCAGTTACGCATCGTACATGGATAACTTCTATATTTAAAACAGAAAGACGTGGTTATATTAGAGCCTTAGTTAGGCAAAAAATTCAAAGAGATTACCCACATATTCTTGTTAGATAATTTAGTTCAAAATAAAATTAGTTGATCAGTAAATGAAAAAGTATTGTGTTTTTAATATAATGTCATCGCATAGAGATACAATTATTGCATTATATCGTAATATTGCAAATTTAAAATCACAGGATAAAATAAATAGAGATGTTTTAGAATATGCGACTAAAAATATGCTCCGACATTTTGTTCTAAACGAACAGCGATGGAGATAATTTATGAATAATGGTACTATAAAAAGAATTGATATAAAAGAGTTTCGCGAGTTTGGTTATCTTCAAGAAGTAAATAGACAGTTTTTTCATCCACGAGGATTGGCATTGGAAGTCAATGTTGACAATGATGGTAATGAATCTCTTGGTGGAATTTGGGATTATAGAGACGATCCACAGGGAATAATTTATGGATTTGATGAAAGTAATAACGAGCGTTTAAATATTGCATTAGAAAAGAAGAAAAGAGTTGAAGAGGCATATAGAAAATCATCTTTAATTAGACAATTAGAATTGCAGTTCGTTCAGGAACCTATTCAAAAAGACCTTTATGAAATATAATATTTCTGAAATCCCTTATTTTAGATTAAAAATAACCAGTCGTTATTATGAACTTTGTACTGATGATAAATTTTTTCAATAATTGGAAAATTTAATAAATTTTGTATAAAATGTTAAAATATAAATTCAAAACGGTTATTTTATTATGGTGTCCATATCCATACGCCATAATAAAAAAATTAGCATATATAGAAAAAATAGAAAGACATTATGAATTTATTCATACTTTTAATAATATAAAGATTCGTGTTTATTTACCATTTACCATTAATGTTTGATAATTTTATAAAATAATGGACAGACTAAAATTAGAATTGATTATTACTACTATATTATCATTTATATTCTTATTATTTTTCTATAAATTTAAAAATTAAAATGAAAAAAACTTTATTTTTTGATACAGAAACAACTGGGTTAGATTCCAAAAAGAATTCTATAATACAATTTGCCAGTATAATGGAATACGACGGTAAAGAAGTTGATAGAATTAATATCAAATTTCAACCGTTCGAAGAAGCAGAAATATCACAAGAAGCTTTAGATAAAACAGGAACGACATTAGAAGATATTCTTGGTTATATATCTCATGTAGAAGGATTTCAAAAGATTCAATTGTTTCTAGATAAGCATTGTAACAAATTTGATCGTAACGATAAAATATATCCCGCAGGATATAATTCTAAATTCGACACCGAATTTTTATCAGAAATGTTTAAGTATAATGGTGAAAGATTCGGAATAGGATCTTATTTCAATTGGAGAACAATCGACCCACTCCCTTTGTTATATTTGATGGATTGGACAGGGAAAATATCATTAGAAAATTATAAATTAGAAACTGTGTGTAAACACTTTAAAATAACATTAACAGATGCACATGATGCTATGAGCGATATTGAAGCAACTAGAGATTTAATTAAAAAACTCTTAAAAAATGTGTAAAACTATTTTTACAGGTTATTACGCTCTTACAAATCGATATAGATCTGATGGGCTAGTTCCTGTGCAAATATCAGGAACTAGCCCAATAAAAATTCCATCTTATCATAAACTTTCTCCACCAAAACCTTTAGTGTATGATTATAAAAATGGAATTATAGATGATATACAGTATACGAAAATATATAATGAAGTTAGATTAAAAAAGCTTGATCCTGATATTGTATATAAAGATCTGTTAGAAATAACAGATGGGAGAATTCCTATATTAATGTGTTATGAAAAGCCTGTTAATTTTTGTCATAGACAAATCGTAGCAGATTGGTTTTTAGAAGCTGGTATACACTGTTTAGAATCAAACAATAAAATAAACAATAAATGATATACATAATTTTAAGTCTAATTGCAATCGTATTATTTCTTTTTTTAGTTCCTGATTTATTATCATATAGGTTTTATGGTTATTCCAAGGAAAAAATTGAAGAATTTTCTAAAAAAGATCTTTCTAACTATAACATTTATCTTTCTTCGAATAATTCTAATAAATTTTGGATTTTATCCGATGCAGAATGCGAAGATTTTATTAGTGATAATGGAGGTTTTGCTAGCAAATATCACTCTCATAAATATGGTTTAATCCCTAGATCACATCCTATGACAAAAAAGATTGATGAAATTTTAGCCGATATAAGGAAACAACCTGGAACTCCTTTAACATCAATTTTAAATGAGCAGAATTCCATAGAATAAGTTAAATTTATTATCTGATTTTTTTGATAAAGAGACTGGAAAATGATAGTGATGAAAAAAATAATCATAACAAATGAGACTGAGCTTAGTGATATAAAATCCTTAGAACTTGCTTCTTACTCTATAAAAAGCAGTTCATCTGTTGTACATAATTATGGTGGCTCTTTGCATGGAATTAGAGTGGACACCGAGTTCAATCAGCGTAGAAAAACTATAAAATGCAGGATTAGCAAAGAAGAAGTTGATTAACACAATACCAAACAATTAACATCAATGACACCTGAACAATTCAAAAAAGCAGTGTGGACAGAAAAGACACAAGTAACGCGCCATTCAGTACCGGGAAAGTTTTTTCCGTTAAATGTGGATTTTGAGCGTTATGAAGTGTTGCTTGACGATGGTGACATCGTGAGACCAGAACACATTGAATCCATCATAAACCAACCTGATTACGATGCAATAATTGCTGACCTAAAAGAAGATTTATCTGAAGTATTGCAAGATGTGATATGCTTTGCACCTGAATGCACATCATCAAAAGAGTATGCAATCAAACGATTAAAGGAACTTGAAGATGAAAGTGCACCACAAACCGGTATCGGGGGGAAATTATAAATAAGTAACAAGAAAAGATACAAAAGAGTTAAATTAGTAATAAACATAATTATGAAGTCGAATTTAAAGACCTCTGCTGAATGGAATGATCTTTTTAGAGATTATTTTACAATAGAAAAAGAAGAGGCGTATGGTTGGAACAAAAGAAATTTCAATTATGCATGGAATAAAGAAAAGATACATATTAATGAATTTCTTAGTCGAATGAAAAATTCTACTTGTTATTGGAAGAAAAGTTGGAATGAAGTTTCAAACGTGATAGAATACGTTAGAGAATCCTATAATTTAAGATAAAACACACAGATGGAAAAATTAGAATATTTTTTTGAAGATCATCAACACCCAGATGAAAAATTTGATATGCCCGATTTTGATAATTATACACCAACACCCTATTCGTCATTTGATTTTTCTATAGCATCTGTTAGAGTAGAAACTGACGATGAAGATTTTGGATTTTGTATAGAAATACTTCCTATAGAATTTAATTCTGATAAATTTTATTATGGAGGTTCTCTTCTTTCTATAAGAAAATATTATGATGCACCTATTCAATTTGACATTATTTATTTGGGTCAACTTTTTAATAAAATCAAAAGAAAGTTATATAAACAGGTAACTCCATTTTAACTATGTCTGCAGATAATAGAATATTAGTAGTTAGGTTTAAAGATTGTACAAAATTCAAATGCATTGGTGGAGATAAATTGTATGATCATTTTGAACCTAATATGGAAGGAATAAATTATGCATATCTTTATATAGAATTAAAATCTGAATATTCATTTGAAGATTACCGCAAAGCTTTAGAACTAGCAGGAGTTTTGAATGATGAATTAGAAACTGAATATGGAGTAAACACCTTAGAATTTGATAATACATGGGATGAGTTTAAACGTTTAGCGGTCGATAAAGCAACACGAGAATTGTTGTGGTTACAAGGAGAAATTGGGGAGAGAAGTTCTGCATGGATATGGGATCAAACACAAATTTCAGATTTATCTATGCTTGTTCAAAATGCATATTAATTACTATTTAAGTAAATTAGTTTCTTAAATGATGAAAAGGCAACTACAGAAATGTGGTTGCCTTTTCCAATTAGAATGTTTTTTATTATAAATAGTAAAAACAATATCAATAAAATTAAAATTAAATAAATGATATCATTTAAATCATTCATAACGGAAGCATCGTATAAAGGACTTACACTCCCTGCTTTAGAGAAAGCCACGTCAGAAGCACTTAACTCTAAGTATATAACAAACCCAGATTATAATCAGTTAAAAAGTGCTATAAATTATATTATAGAAAAGGCTGCAAGAGATGTTGATAAAGTTTGGGATTCGTTGCGTAGATCCGTACCCGAATACTTAAAGCATACAAAGACTAACAGTTTAACAGATTACGATAATTTTAATCTTCTTTCAGATTTATTTAGCATTTTTATGAGTGCAAATGATGTATTGTTTCTAAAAAAGAAGATTGAAAAGGCTAAAAGTGCTTGGGGCCCTAAAGATCAAGCTATTATTATTGCAGAAAAGTTCTATGAAGAATATTATCAAGTTTCTCAGAATCTGAAAGATTTAAAGCAATATATTGTTAAAGTAACTGTAATACGAGCAGAAAAGAAAGCATCGCAAGCTATAGAATTAAAACAAAAATTTACAGATTCTAGGACACTTATAGATGTTTTAGAAACATACAAAGAAGAATATAAGAAAAAAGCTGGGGAATTTGCAAATGACAGATACGAGTTTTTTATGAACAATCTTAAAGAGTATGGATGGGATATAAATAAAACGGCCCCAGAACCTTCTATTAATAGCTATAATTATAGAGAAGCTAGAGAGAAAAGAACTACTCTTTTAGCAATAACTGACGATAAAGAACCAAACAACACAGACAAATTATTAAGCACTGGTAAATTTGGATCTGGACCTCAAATACTTAGAAAACCTTCCATAATAAAGAAGAAAAAATTTGTAAAATTAGAGATAGAAGCTGCTGGCAATAGTTATGACAATTGGGTAGGAAAGATGGTTGTTAAGATAGGTAAACCCGTTACCCAAGCAACATTCATAGGAGATCCATGGAGAGGTTCTAATTTGAAAGTAACAACATCAGATGGGGAAATTCAGGAGTGGAAGACCAAAGTGATCATTAATTATTCTAAATATGGAACGGCATTTCATCAATTCCCAAGTCATAAACTAAAATGAAATCATTTAAGACATACATAACAGAGAAGAAGGATCACCTGATCGATAAGCTAGCGATTACTGATTCCCAGAAGAAGGAACTCAAGGATTTTTTTGCAAAGAAGCCAAACCTAGAGAACAAGATTGACTGGCAAAAGAAGGGCCTGGCATTTGCCGATTTTGCAGATGTCATGGCCACGACGAAGACCGAAAGAACCAGGGCAGTCAGGAAATCTGGCATAACCGGACTCAAAGATGGCAAGGATTATCTTGAATTGAAGTCACCTGCAGATTTTCCATTCCAGGCCTACATCCCTCTCACCTGGGAAGCTAGCAAACTAATAGCATCCAACAAGATAGGTAAAGGTACTGCCAAGTGGTGCACAGCCCACCACAGCTTAGATCAACACTGGTACGAATATGCAGAGAATTTTTATGTTCTCATTTATCTCATAGGAAAAGATACTAAAATAGCCATATTACTAGATAGTAGGAATCATATAGAAGAAGTAAGAGATA